>Ga0302326_10000721_pt1 | contig 87477 bp, 76 predicted proteins | sample Palsa_T0_3_FD_202264 | JGI IMG/M metagenome (GOLD analysis project Ga0302326, IMG submission 202264) | Peat permafrost microbial communities from Stordalen Mire near Abisko, Sweden - Palsa_T0_3 | ecosystem: Environmental > Terrestrial > Soil > Palsa > Peat permafrost | place: Sweden: Abisko...
TCCTTTATCCAAAGATGCTTTTCACCATAGCTGATAAGATGTTTGTCCACGCCGATAAAAGGAATGACCCTTGTAAATTGAAGCACCTCCGGAAAGTCATGCTTCATATTCGGCCCAACCGGCATCGCGGTAATCGCAAGATTGTATTCTTTTCCCTCCGAAGACACTTTCCGGTTGACCCGATAAACATCGTCCGCATCCGCATGGTGCCGGTCGTAGCTGTATTGGTCCTGCACATATAACAGGATATAAAGACAGCAAAACGTACCGGCCGCCAGCCCGAAAATATTGATAAACCCATACGTCTTGTTTTTCAGCAGCGAACGTATCGCCGTCTTCCAATAGCTTTTCAGCATGGTTATTTTGCTTTTCTGATGTAAATATTGCCCTGCATGGTCTTCATCATCATCTCGGGGCCGCCGCCATTGATCTTTCCATATACCCAATCTTCGATCTTCACACTGTAATAATGTTCCTCCGCACTTTTTTCAACCTTGGGCTGGGTCTTGTCGACAGCAATATCGAAATCGGAAAACATTTCTCCCCGGTCGGATTTCATCTTGACATTCGCCTTGGTATCCGCAGGCAAAAGCACATCCACCTTTCCGTTGAGCGAGGTAAAAGCCATCGCAGCCTTGGGATCCACGGACTTGAATTTGACGACGACATCGCCGTTGATGGTATTGGCGACAACCGACCCTGAAATGCCCGTGGCGCTGATACCGCCATTTATATTGCTGATCTCGATTTCCCCACTGACATCCTTTAACTCTATCTCCCCATCCTGCACAGTGCTCACCGCGATTTTTGTCGCGCCCTGCGGAATTTTAATGGTGATCCCTTTCAGCTTTTGCGACATAGGTGCGTGGATGGTAACGGCATTGTTATGCTCTTCCGCACTAAAGTCCAGGGATCCGGCTCCGATGCGCTTCATACCCCCGCTTTCGCTATCGCCATCCCTATCCCGGTCTTTATAGGTATCCACGTCGATCAGTACATCCTTGCCATCATACCCGATCACGGTAATCGAACCGTTAAAGATCTTGGCTTCCAGCGTAAACGGCTTTCCCGGCTCGCTAAGGGGTACGGTCAGCTGTTCCGCCGGAGCCGCACCCGTCACCGTTATCTGTGCCGACAACCGCTCGCCCGCTGCCATCAATAACACAACAAAAGGGATCAATTTTACTGTAGACATAACCTGTTTTTATGATTGTTTTTTAATATAAATATTTCCATTCATGGTCTCGAACCGGAAGACCTTGCCGCCGCTTCCGATCCTCACCCGATTGTCGATACCAAGTTTGTATACCGTCCCGCTGCTGTTGGGCTGCGTATTCTTGGTGACCTCCGCCGGAAGAATTTCCACGTTGGGAAAGTCCGTATAAAACCGGCCGTTCATGCTTTTGAACTGGAGATCGGCCGACAGATCGGCCGGGTAGGTGACGGTCAGCTTCCCATTGAGCGTGTAATACTTCGATCCATCCGGCGGTACGCTGGTATAAGACACCGTCAGGTTCCCATTGATGGTTCGGGCATCGGTTATGCCCTTTGCATTTTTGATGCTGATCGGACCATTGATATTGTTTACTTTCAGTGATCCCGCTACATCCTGTACCTCGATATCGCCATCGTTAATCGTAGATACGATGAGGTTCATCCCAAACGGAACCTTTACCGTATAGCTAAGCGTATACCGATATTCGATGTCTTCCCGGTCGTCAGAATATTGCCAGTGATTCCGGCGCCGCGGTCTGGTGTCGTAAGGTTCGGCCGTATAGACCAGGATGCTGTCCGGTGATTGGTCGAAAGCGACCCTTACCTCTTTTTTCCCTGCTTCCAGCGTTGCGGAATCATCGGCGGTGATCCGCTCGTCCAGATCGATGACTACCTTCTGGCCGGCATAGCCTTGCACATGGATAAAACCACCCAGATTGTATAAAGCAAGAACTCCACCAGTCGCACCGGCGGCGAATTCCCGGGTCTGGTGCTGGCTGAATTCCAGGTTTTGCGCCTTTACCGGGCTCAGGAAGCCGCAGACGAGTCCCATTCCCCCCAACAGGGGAGCGATCAGTTTATTCATAATAAATTGTTTTATTGATTAAGTTAAACGGGTGATGACTTGTTCAATCTTGGATCTGACCATTTCGTTAAGTCCTTTTTGCTGTAATAATTTTTTGAACGATTGGATAGCTCTCTTTTCCTGCAGTTTCAGCATTACATCGGCCAGCGCTGCCTGCATCAGCGGCGAATCCTGCTGCAGTATGGACTGTATCAACCCCTCCCTCACCGCTGCATTGCGCGAGTATTGTGTCAACGCGTCTAATGTCGTGAGCCGGACATTGACATTCGGATCGTTGTTCAAGGTGGTCAGAAGGGCCGTTAAAATATCCGGACTGATCGTTCTGCTGCTACTGGCATAACTCGCGGCCCGCATCCGTTCGGAGGCAGATGGGTTTTGCAACAGCGAAAGCATCATCATTTGCCTCATTTCACGAAGTTGCTCGGATAAAGCCTGCACCTGGCTGGCGGTAGCGGCATCCGCTTTGCCCGGCCTGCTGTCAACCGCTTTCAGAACAACAGGAGCAGTTGACCCTGCAACCGACCTGTTGATCCCGGTGTCCTGTACCGGCCGCGCTGCAGCCATCGGGGTCACGCCGGCAACAGGTATAGCCGCGACCGGCCGGTTTACCAGATAGCCCAGGCCAAAACCACCCGCGATCAAAATAACACTGAACGCCGTTGCCAGCCAGGGCTGTCGGCCGAAAAGCTGCCAGAATCCGGCCACCCCTGCGAGTGTCGGCCTTTTCCTCCCTTCCACCGAAGCCTTATAGCTATCGAGCATCGCATTGAAGTTGGCCTGCATTTCCCCCGACGGCTCGGGAACAGGCATATACCCCATCAGGTCCCACAGCTCGCGGCTGCCTTCCAGCTCCCGCTGACAATCCTCGCATTCGGCCAGCTGAGCCTTTAGATCGGCACGCTCCTCCTGCGTCAGCTGGTCATTCCACCAGCGCTCCAACAGTTCTTTATGTTTTTGACATTGCATATTATTCGATTTCCAACTCCAAATACAAGGTTTTCAACTGGCTGATCGCCCGGTGTATCCGAACCTTCACCGCCCCGACACTGATATTCAGGATCTCGGCGATCTCAGCCCCTTTTAATTCCTGAAACCGGCTGAGCACCAGGATCTCCCGGCTTTCGGGACTCAGTGCGGCCATGGCCTTTTGCAGGATCCGTACCGCCATCCTCTTCTCTACCAGCTCAAAAAGCTGGGTGTCCCCGCTGATCCTTTCTTCCAGCTCCGCTATATCAACATGTGCGCCCGTCCGTCTGCTGCTTCTGAAATGATCGCTCAATACGTTCCGCGCCACATGATACATCCAGGTCTTGAACTCGCCCTCGCCGGTGAAGGTGTGCCGGGATTTCAGCATCCGGTAAAACACGGTCTGAACCATATCTTCTCCGGCTTCCCGCTGCCCGCTCATATAAAAAAGGAAACCATACAAGGGCCGGTGGTATCGCTGAAACAGCAAGGCCATCTTATCCAGGTCCCCGGATTTGACTTTTAACATGAGGGCATTATCCGATAGTGCGTTCAATTAGCGTGGTTGATCGTTGAACAATGAGTAAAAGGAAACTTCGCCAGGGTAAAAAGGTTACCCAAAAAGTAAGGTTTATTTTTTCTCCGGCAAAAATTCTACCTTCCCCGGTGAAACAATGACTCAGCATGATTACCTCGACGTTAGCCCAGCTGCATTGGTATAAGCTCATCGGACCAGGCTTTCAAAAAGCCATTGAGTATGTCCTGGCCACCGATTTCGCCCGCCTGGAGACCGGTAAATATCCCATCGACGGCGAGAATATCTTCGCCATTGTCAACGAATACAGCACCAAGCCCCTTTCGGAGTGTGATCCCGAAAGCCACCGGGACTATGCGGATATCCAGATCATGATCAGCGGCGTCGAAAGATTTGGCTATACCCCGCTTACCGACCAGGTTCCCGGCGCCCCCTACGACCCCGAAAAAGATGTGGCTTTTTACGCGCTGCAGGAAGAAGAGCTTAGCTATATTACCCTGAAAGCCGGTCAGTTCATCCTCTTTTTCCCTACCGATATCCATCAACCGGAAGTCTTCCACCAACAGCCCGGCCTGGTAAAAAAAGTGGTGGTCAAGGTGGCCCTGTAAATATGGAAGCGGCAGAAAAGATAGCGTTGAAGAGTCGCTTGAAGCGTTGGGCGCTCGATCATATCGGGGAGCGCATCGCTGCCGCCAGGGCAGCGATCGACCAGGCCCAGCAGGCCGCAAACCAGGAAGAAAAAAGTTCCGCCGGCGACAAATACGAAACCGGCAGGGCGATGGGCCACCTGCAAAAGGATATGCATTCCCGCCAGCTGGCGGAGTCTATGCGGGAGCTGGCCAGTCTCTATGCGGTAAATACCGATATGCTGTACACCGCCGCCGGTCCCGGCGCCCTGCTGCGGGGACCGGAAATCGCCTTTTTTATTGCCGCAGGTCTGGGCAGACAGCTTTGGGAAGGACAAACCATCTTTTTTCTTTCCCCGCAAGCCCCTCTTGCCAGGATCTTAAAGGGCAAAAAGCCCGGGGACAGCATCGTCTTTAATGGCGCACCGATATTAATTCTGGAAATTTTTTAAAAAAGTATATTACAATTTTCCAATAAGAACGACCTTACCTTTACGATCTCTTTTTCATCCACTTTTAAAATGTATCGTCTAACACCATGAGAAAATTAATCTTCTCCCTGCTGTCCGCCATCTTCTGCCTCCCGGCATTTTCCCAGGATTTCGCCGGGCCGCTTACCCTCATCCCGGAACCCGTCAGCCAGCAGCTGGCCCCCGGCCGTTTTGTATTACCCGCCTCCATCCTGGTCGAAGCCCGCGACCAACAGGATCTTTCCCAGACCCTGCAGGATTTGAAAACCCATCTGAGTGTACCGACAGGATACTCCGTTACGGTCACCCGCCAGGCCGATCCTGCCGCCGTCATCCGGCTGGTCCTGAACAAACCCGCCGACAACAGCCTGGGTGCAGAAGGCTATACCCTGGCCGTTACCCCAAAATCGGTTGTGATCCACGCCAACCAGCCCGCAGGTCTCTTCTATGGCATCCAAACCTTGTATCAGCTGCTGCCAAAAGAGATAGAAAGCAAGGAGCTCGTAAAAAATAACAACTGGTCCATGCCCTGCGTAACGATCACCGACTATCCCCGCTTTGGTTGGAGGGGGCTCATGTTCGATGTATCCCGCCATTTCTTTACCAAACAGGAGGTAAAAGGTTTTATCGATGAAATGGTACAATATAAGTTCAACCTGCTGCACCTGCACCTGACCGATGATGAAGGATGGAGGATCGAGATAAAAAGTTTACCAAGGCTGACCCAGGTCGGCGCCTGGAATGTACGCCGGGTAGGGACCTTTGGCAGTTTCGACGCGCCGGCCCCCAACGAACCAAAGGACTATGGCGGTTTCTATACCCAGGACGATATCCGGGAACTGGTACAATATGCCAAAGACCGGTTTGTCAATATCCTCCCCGAAGTTGACGTCCCCGGTCATAGCCTGGCCGCCATCGCCTCCTATCCCGAACTATCCTGCACGGCAGGAGCAGAGAACTACCGGGTCCGCTCCGGCGAAAAGATCATGAACTGGTACAAAGGCGGCTTCTCCGCCCTTGTCGATAATACGCTCTGCCCCGCGAATGAAAAAGTCTATCCCTTTTTGGATAAGGTCTTTACGGAAATTGCCGCGCTCTTTCCTTTTGGCTATATCCATGTCGGCGGAGACGAATGCGCAAAAAATTTCTGGGAAAACAGCGATGCCGTCAAACAGCTGATGAAGAAGGAAGGTCTGAAGACGATGGAGGAAGTACAGAGCTATTTTGAAAAACGCGTGGAAAAGATCGTCGAGTCGAAAGGAAAAAAGGTCATCGGCTGGGACGAGATCCTGGAAGGGGGGCTTGCCCCCAATGCCGCAGTGATGAGCTGGCGTGGCGTACAGGGAGGCATAGCCGCTGCCAAATTGGGTCATTCGGTGGTCATGAGCCCCACCACCTTCGTCTACCTGGATTATATGCAGGGGGATGCGGCTATCGAACCGCCGGTATATGCGACCCTGCGTCTGAACACCGTCTATTCCTACGAGCCCGTACCCGATAGCGTAGACCCAAAATATATTATTGGCGGCCAGGGCAACCTTTGGACCGAACAGGTCTATAACGTGCGGCATCGGCAGTATATGGTCTGGCCCCGCAGCATGGCCGTCGCCGAAGACTTCTGGTCGCCAAAAGAAAAGAAGGACTGGAAAAGCTTCAGCCGCCGGGTGGAAGCCAATTTCGACCGGCTGGACATCGAGCAGGTCAAGTATGCGCGTTCTATGTTTGATGCCATCATCACGGCAAAAAAAGATGTTTCCGCCTATGATTCCTTGACCGTAGACCTTGCCACGGAAGTAGGCGGGCTGGATATCTATTACAGCTTCGACAATTCCAACCCGGATAATTTTTATCCCAAATACACATCCACTCTGTCCATTCCAAAGGAAGCCTCCTGGCTGAAGGTCATCACCTACCGGGACGGCAAACCCATCGGCCGGGAAATCGATGTCCAGATTGCCGATCTGCAACGCCGCGTAGGCCTGGTGGGGATAAAAGAACATATTGCCGATTAGCGTTATGATGAAAGATATCCTGGGGCTGGCTATATCGGATTATTTTCACGGGGTCCGCGGCAGAAAATTATGGGTACACACCCAATCCACGGCCGGTAAGGCCGTCAACCCCGCCAATCCCGGAAGTCCTGCTTACCACCGGCCCTTCCCCCGGGAAGAAATGCCGGTGAAAACCTATTTCAGGGCGATGGATAAGATGCCCGAGCTGGAATGGGTCGCCTTGCAGCATTGCCGGGGCAGGATCCTGGATATCGGCGCCGGGGCGGGCAGCCATTCCCTTGCCCTGCAGCAGCTGGGCCAGGAGGTAACGGCGTTGGAGATATCGCCGCTTTCCGCAGACGTTATCAAAGATCGGGGCGTCAGACAGGTCCGCTGCCAGGATTTTTTCGAGCTCGCCGGCAAAGAAAAATACGACACGCTCCTGCTGATGATGAATGGAATTGGTCTCGCCGGCACCCTGGAAGGGTTGCGCGCCTTCCTGGGGAAGGCGCGGGCGCTGCTGCGCCCCGGCGGAGCCCTTATCTTCGACTCTTGCGATATCTCTTATCTCTATAAAGGAACTCCGCCGCCGGCGCCCGGCTATTATGGTGAACTGCTCTATCAATATAAATACCGGCGGCAAGTATCCGATCCGTTTCACTGGCTGTTTATCGACCGCAAAACGCTTGCCCGTATCATCAAGGCGGAAGGCTGGAAAATGGAGTTGTTATTTGAAGACAAACAGGATCAGTATCTCGTGCGGTGCCGCTAGGAATGGCCCGGACTTCCGACCCTGCCAAATCCGGCACGGACGATGACGGCAGGATAACGATAGAAATAATAACCATTGAGACTGAATCCGTCGCCATAATAGTAATCATAAGGCTGAAGACCGGAATACCAGGTGTAGTAGTCTGGCGGAAGATCGGCTTGTACCATCGGGCAGGAGTTTGTACTATCGGGGGGGTTGTCCCCCATATCATAATACTGTCCCTGCTGGTACAGGGGCCTGTCGCAGCTGGCTAATGCAGCAGTGATCAGGACAAGCTGGATGCAGGTGGTCTTTTTCATGTCGGTGTAGCGGGGTTAAAAAGGCTGTATTAAAAATACTTTTCCTTTTCCAGTCTTTCCGTTACCGAATCGTTATACCCTCGTTATTCATTCGTTATCCGGGTTGATTCTCATTCGTCAAAAAGCCGGGTGCGGACTATTTTTTGCTAATTACTTAACAGTCAATACTATGAAGGTTTACAGCCCCTGCTGTGTTAACGCCGTCCCATTTATTTGTTAAAGGTATAGGAGCGCCCTTCTATTTTTTCTACATTTAGCCGATGAAATTGCAGGGATATTTGCTGTTCTTTCTGCTAACTGCTGCCGGGTCTGCTCATGCTCAAACTCTGCCGGATTCCACTTTTTCCCTGCTCCTGAACAGCAGCCTAAGCTTCACGCATGCCAATGACCCGCATATCAACCGCTGGCTGAAAGAATATGGTTATCCGACCGAGCCGCATGTCCCTACGAGCCTGAACTTCGAGGTCGCTGCCATACCGGCCGATTCAAGACTTTTGTATAGCTTTCATTTATCAACGATCACCAACGCCAATGACCTGACCTCCTTTAATATCGGCGCCGGGTTGTATGCCGCGCCGGTCAAAACGAAATCTTTTCAGTTGTTCTTCGGGGGGGCCCTGGGCTATCACGCCGACATCATCACCCTGAACGGAAATCTGCCGACCGCTTATAAGGACCTCGCGGAGAAATACAATACTTCCCTATCCCTTCGAAGATCCGGTCTTTCCATTGAACCCGCCATGCGTTTTTTTTGGTGTCCCGTCCGCCTCGGTCGTGTACTACAGGTGGGTGTCTTCGGTGGCCTGGGCTATGACGTCGATTTGAATTCCATGTGGCATCTGGGTTATTACAGCGATGTACACGGCAAATACGATCACTTCAAAAAGATCGACAAGCCCAGCGACCAGCAACAGGACAGCGAACACGGCTTCTCGCTAAACGCCGGCCTGAGCTTCCGCTTCAACCTGCATTAAAGCAAGAACCCCCATAGAAACGGCGCCGCCCTCCCCTCGGGGGAAGTCATCCCCGTTTGGGTTATTTCCCCTTTTCTGCTTCGCCTGCCCTTATTGACAGCTCGGAGATCAGTTCCGCCACCAGCGAGGTCCATCCCGTCTGATGACTGGCGCCAAGCCCATGACTACTGTCGCCGTGGAAGTATTCATAAAATAACAGGAGGTGTTCATTACCCGGCTTTTTGTAAAACCAGTTCTGTTTTCCATGCAGAGGCCGGGCGCCGGTTTTGTCCTTTTTGAACAGGCTGACCACTCTTTCCGTCAGCTGATCGGCTACCTGTTCCAGATTATGTTTTTTTCCCGACCCGGCCGGATATTCCACCAGGAGCCCATCGCCATAAAATTTACCAAACTGCCGGATCGACTGGATGATGAGGTAGTTAATAGGTATCCACACCGGCCCACGCCAATTCGAATTACCCCCGAAAAAATCCGAGGTTGAATCCCCCGGATCGTATTTGATGTTGTAATCGATACCGCTGATATTAATGGTATAGGGATGTTTCTCGTGGTATTTGGACAGCGCACGGATGCCGCCGGGAGAGAGAAACTCCGCCTCGCTGAGCAGGCGCTCCAGCAAATAGATCAGTCTTTTCTGGGGTACCAGTGACAGGAGTATCTGCTCGCCGTCGCTATGCTCTTCGTTTGGCCAGTACCGTTTGTTCTTTAGCCGGTAGTTTTCAAACCAGGTGATCCGCTTTTTAAAATCGCCCAATTTGTGCAAGGTATTCTTTTCGATGATCGACACGGCAAAGAGGGTGGTCAATCCTACAATGGACTGGATCCGCAGCTGCACCGGGGATCCTCCGATGGATAGCGTATCGTAGAAAAACCTGTCTTCTTCATTCCACATCCCCTGTTCATTCAGCGCCTCCGCGATAAGGACGAAGTGTTCGAAGAATTTTGTAGCGGTATCCTCAAATGTTTCATCCTTCATGGCGATCTCGAGCGCCATGTCCATCATGTTGAGCGCATACATCCCCATCCAGCTGGTGCCATCGGCCTGCTCCAGCTGCATATCGCCGGCCAGCTGATGACTGCGGTTGAACACCCCGATATTATCCAGACCCAGGAAGCCGCCTTCAAACATATTGTTTCCGTTGGCGTCTTTCCGGTTGATCCACCAGGTAAAGTTGATGAGCAGCTTTTGAAAAATCCTTTTTAGAAATCCGATATCTCCTTTCCCCGTCCGCTCTTTTTCGATCTTGTAGACCATGAGCGCGGCCCAGGCCTGCACGGGCGGGTTGACATCACTAAAATTCCATTCGTAGGCCGGGATCTGACCATCCGGCTTCATGTACCACTCCCGCATGATCAGCAGCAGTTGATGTTTGGCGAATACCGGGTCGACCAGGGCCATGGAGATGCTTTGGAAAGCCAGGTCCCAGGCCGCATACCAGGGATATTCCCATTTGTCGGGCATGGCGATGATATCCTGGTTTTTGAGATGCTTCCAGTCATGATTACGCCCGTTCAGCTTGCCCGCATTTACCGGCGTGATCCCATCGCTGGTAGTCAGCCATCGTTCCACATCAAAATGATAGTATTGCTTGCTCCACAGCAACCCCGCCAGCGCCTGCCGCTGGACAGCGGCCATTTCCGGGCTGATGTCCGCCGGTAAGACCGCCTCATAAAAGGCATTGGCTTCTTCCTTCCGGTTGGCAAACAGCCCCGCGGGATCGCCGGCAAAAGGACTTTCCATGATCTTATTGCTCAGCCGGAGATAAATGGATTTTGTTTCCCCCGCAGCCAGGGTATAAGAATAAACCGGTGAGAATTTTGTGCCGCTCTTTTTCTGCTTCAGGACCTCCAGATTCTTCCGGTGAATGATCGCATCGTGAAAAGCATCCTTTACATACGGCGTCTTATTGGGCACACCGGAAACCTTTTCCTGGTTGGTTTCATTCTCGGTGAAAAGACTGTATTGCGGTGGCTGGAAATATAAGTAGTAGGAGCCTAGCCGGCTATGGGTGGCCCGCACCGAAGTTTTGTCCCGGCTGGTGATCGTCGGTTTCTTTTCCAGCCCGTCATAGCTCCAGCGGTTGTAGAACCAGAGCGTTGGCAGAACCGTGATATTCGCCTTTTTATCATGCCGGTTATGGATGTCGATACGAATAAAAATATCCCTGGCATTCTGTTTGGCGTAACAGATCGTCACATCGAAGTATTCTTCGTTGTCAAATACCCCGGTATCCAGGATTTCGTATTCGGGTTCTTCCCTGGACCGTTTTCGGTTCTCTTCCAGCAGTTTTTTATACGGGAATTCCTGTTGCGGGTATTTGTACAGGTATTCCATATAGTAGTGCGTGGGCAGATTATCCAGGTAGTAATAAAGCTCCTTTACGTCTTCCCCGTGATTGCCTTCCGTGTTGCCAAGGCCAAACAATCTCTCCTTTAGAATAGGGTCCTTGCCATTCCATAAAGCCACGGAAAAACAGAGGTTCTGAAAAAAATCGGAGATCCCCCCAAGTCCGTCCTCACCCCAGAAATAGGTTCTGCAATGAGCCTGGTCATAAGGAAAATAATGCCAGGCATCGCCATACGCACTATAGTCTTCCCGAACTGTTCCCCACTGTCTTTCGCTCAAATACGGTCCCCACTGTTCCAAAGGTATCTTCTTAGCAGCGTTAACTGCGAGTCGTTGATGTTCTGCGGTCATGATAATAGTCATTCGCCAATTCGGGCGTAATTTACAAAAGTTCTGCCGGGTTTATTTTACCAAAAACGCCTTCTACTGAACAAATACCGCCGAAAACACCGAACTTTAGGGCGAAAATGCTGAAATTTGACTTTTAAAGAATTTGGATTAAACGAGAGCCTTCTGGAAGGCATAGATGCCTCGGGATATGAAAACGCCACTCCTGTACAGGAACAGGTCATTCCCCTTATTTTAAACGGAAAAGATATTATCGCCTCCGCCCAGACCGGAACCGGTAAAACGGCCGCATTTCTGTTGCCCATTATCAATCGGTTGCTCCAGTCGAAGGGGGAAGACACGGTCAACGCCCTTGTCATCGTACCCACCCGGGAGCTGGCGGTGCAGATCGCCCAAAATATGGAAGGCCTTTCCTACTTTACCAATATCAGCTCAATTGCGGTATATGGCGGGGGGGACGGCAGTAACTTCTCCACCGAAAAGCAGGCCCTCTCACGCGGCGCCGATGTCGTTATCTGTACACCAGGCCGGATGATCGCCCATCTCAATATGGGCTATGTCAAGCTGGGCGGGCTGCAATACCTGGTCCTCGACGAGGCCGATCGCATGCTGGACATGGGCTTTTTCGATGATATCATGAAAATCATCTCTTTTCTTCCGGCCAAACGGCAGAATTTGTTATTCTCCGCCACGATGCCGGCGAAGATCCGGGATCTGGCACGTAAGATCCTGCACGAACCGGCGGAAATAAATATCGCCCTCTCCAAGCCGCCGGCCAAGATCGTACAGCAGGCCTTTGTCGTCTATGAGGCCCAGAAGATCCCGTTGGTAAAATGGCTGCTTCGCTCCAGCAACAACAAGAGTACGCTGGTCTTCTGCTCTAAAAAACACAATGTCAAGCAGCTCGCGATGGAGCTCAAACGGTCGAAATTCAATGCGAATGAGATCCATTCCGATCTTGAGCAGGCAGAGCGGGAACAGGTCCTGCTCGAATTCAAGAGCCAGCGCCTGCCCATCCTGGTTGCAACCGACATCCTTTCCCGGGGTATCGATATCGACAATATAGAAATGGTCATCAACTATGACGTCCCCAATGACGGGGAAGACTATATCCATCGGATCGGCCGTACCGCAAGGGCCGAGACCGACGGCACTGCCGTTACCTTTATCAGCGAAAAAGAACAGAATAAGTTTAAGATCATCGAAGACCTTCTCGGTCACGCCGTCACAAAAACAGTCGTGCCGGAACAGTTTGGCCCGGCGCCGGAATATCATCCGGGCGGCAGGGGCGGAAACGGTGACAGGGGAAGAGGCCGGGGTCGCGGTCCTGGCGGGCCTCCCCCCGGAGGTCGGGGCGGGCGCGGCGGTCAGGGAGGTCATGGCGGCGGCGGCGGCCGGCATATTCATTCTTCACCGAAAAGAGGGAATTCCTAAATCGTCAGGACCAGCCAGCCAATAGCCAGCCAGATCATAACGATGACCGGCGAAGGCAGCCGGGTCAGACTTAGCAACGCCCAGGTGATCCCGATCACCCCGAGGTTAATGGCTATATCCTTCCAGCCAACCAGGTAGAAATCTTTCATCATATACAGGGCGGAGGCAATGATGATCCCAACCACGACTGCATTTATCCCCTCCAACGCACGATAGACGATCGCGTATTTTTTCAAATTATGCCAGATCGGGTAGAAGAATAATACCAGCAGGGCGCTGGGCAGGAAAATTCCCGTCGCGCCGATAAAACAGCCCAGGATCTGTTGGAACGTTCCTCTGTCCTTCATTGCAATGCCGCCCATATAGGTGGCTACAGAAAATACAGGCCCCGGGATGGCACGGACGATCCCGGCCCCGGAATAAAAATCCCCTTTATCGATCCGGATGAAATTCGGATTGCGGTGAATCAGTTGCTGCGATTGCGAGCGCGCCACAAACTGTTCGTACATCATCGGGATCAACACATTCCCGCCGCCGAAGACAAGGCTGCCAAAACGATAGGTATTTTCAAAAAGGTTTAGCGGACGCCGGCTGGGCCAGTTATTCTTTCGCGCCAGCTCACTGCTTGCGCCGGCCAACAAAAAGATGATGGCAAACAGCCAGATATTTCCCCATTTTATCTTTTTTGGCAATACCCCCTTCTGCGGGATACGCCGGTCGCTGAGGTTGGTCACAAATCCACCCAAAACCAAAAGGATGGGAAAGATCCAGGGTGTCTGGAAAAGAAGAAAAGTAGCGATGGTGCTGATCGCCAGGATGACGCGGGTAATGGTATTGTGGATGGAGAAGCTAAATGCCTTTTGTGCCGCGAACGCAAGAAACCCGATCGTCATCGGAGCGATAAACCGGAACAGTGCCGTATTGGTCGTCGGAAAGAAAGAAAAAATCCCCATCAGACAGCAAGCCGGCAGCGTCCAGATCAGCAGCGTGATGATGGCCAGCACGACGCCGCCGCGTTTGTATCCGATAAGGGTCAGCGTTTGCGTCGAGGAGGCGCCCGGCAACAGCTGACAGAAGGCGTTATACTCCATCAGTTCCTCCTGTGTCACGTCTTTCCGCTTTTGGACAAAGGTCTTCAGCATCATGGCGAAATGCCCCTGGGGGCCGCCAAACGCGGTAAGACTATACAGTAGCACTGTTTTTAGAAACGCAATATGACGGAATAGAACTGTCAATCCACGCACAAATTATTGATTGTTCAAAACATGAACAAAAGGAATCGGCAGTCAGGCCATTTTAACGTATATTCAAAATACCAAAAAACAACGTATGAGAAAAAAAGAACTACTGGGCATCTGTCTTCTGTTGGCCCTGGGCGCCGCTACACAACAGGCGCCCGCACAAACTACCCCCGCACAGAATAAAGACATCCGGGCCGCCATCGATGCGGCGGCAGATAAGATCGAGCCAAAGACCATCGCCTGGAGAAGGGATTTTCATGAACACCCGGAGCTGGGTAACCGTGAATTCCGGACCTCGAAGATCATCGCGGATCACCTGCGCTCGCTGGGTCTTGAAGTCCATGAAGGGGTAGGGAAGACCGGCGTAGTCGGCATTCTGCGCGGCAACTACCCCGGCCCTGTCATCGGACTCCGGGCAGATATGGACGCGTTGCCTCTCGTCGAAAGGACTCCGGTCCCTTTTGCTTCAAAAGTAAAAGCAACCTATAACGGTCAGGAAGTCGGCGTTATGCATGCCTGCGGACACGATTCTCATATCGCCATCATGATGAGTGTCGCCGAAATCCTCGCGGGGATGAAACAGTACCTGCACGGCACCGTGAAATTTATTTTTCAGCCGGCGGAAGAAGGCGCACCTGCCGGTGAAGAGGGTGGCGCAGCATTGATGATCAAGGAAGGCGTACTGGAAAATCCGAAGGTAGATGTTGTCTTTGGCCTGCATATCAATTCCGGTACCGAGGTCGGAAAAATCAAATACCGGAGTGAAGGCGCAATGGCTGCCTCGGACTGGTTCACCATCAAGGTACATGGAAAGGGGTCGCATGGTTCCCAGCCCTGGGCCGGGATAGATCCCGTTGTCGTCTCCGCGCAGATCATCGAAGGACTACAGACGATCGTTAGCCGCCAGACGGAGCTAACCAAGGATGCCGCGGTGATATCCGTTTGCGTTATCCAGGGCGGTGTACGATCCAATATCATCCCGGAAGAAGTGGATATGACGGGTACGATCCGGACCCTGGATACGGCGATGCAATCGGAGATCCACGAGCGGATGCGCAGGACAGTGACAAAGATTGCGGAGAGCGCCGGCGCTACTGCGGAGATCAGCATCGACAAAAAGACCTTGATAACCTACAACGATCCCGCCCTGGTAAAAAAGATGCTGCCTTCACTGCAGCATACCGCCGGTGACTCCAATGTACTGTGGATGGATGCCATGACGGGTTCCGAGGATTTCTCCTTTTTTGGGGCAAAGGTTCCCTCCTTCTTCTTCTTCCTCGGCGGGATGAAAGTCGGACAAGACCCGAAAACGGCTTTTCCTCATCATACGCCCGACTTTTATATCGATGAGAGCGGTTTCAAGCTGGGCGTAAAGGCTTTCTGCAACATGGTGGTTGATTATTCAGCTAATTAATACCCTTTCATTATATTATATATAAATTATTATTGTATATGGATATAGAAACCATCCGGGATTACTGTCTGGCCAAAAAGGCGGTGGAAGAGAGTTTTCCTTTTGGTGAGACCACCCTCGTGTTTAAGGTTAAAGGAAAGATCTTTCTATTGGCGGGATTGGAAAATCCGGTCTTGCAATTCAACGTCAAGTGCGATCCGGAAAAAGCCATTGAATGGCGGGAGCAATATGGCGCCGTCCAGCCCGGCTATCATATGAATAAAAAGCTTTGGAACACGGTCATTGTCGATGGTAGCATCCCCGGCCGGCTTCTCCGGGAAATGATCGACGATTCTTACCGCCTGGTGGTTCTTTCCCTGCCAAAAAAAGCTCAGGAAGGATTACGATAATAGCCGCTTTTTTCGATCTCTTCGCGCACCGATTCCGGCAGCAGATACCGGACGGATTTCCCTGTTTTTATCATTTGGCGGATTTCCGTCGAGGAAATGGGTAATAAGGGTGCATCCAGGATCCGGATTTCCCTGGCCCCGGGATAATCGGGAAATGTTTCATGTTCCGGTCGTTTATAGACATAAACAGGATAGTGCTGTAGCAGCCAGTGATAATTTTTCCACTTGGAAAGATTTTGGAGGCTGTCACTACCCATGATAATCGAGAATTCGTCGGTTGGATATTTCTCCTGCAAATAAGCCAGGGTATCGACTGTATAGGAAGGTTTGGGCAATTTAAATTCTATATCGGATGCTTTTAATCCCTTTTCTCCTTCGACCGCCAACCGAACGAGGTGAAGCCGATGGTATTCATTGAGCAGGGTGGAGGACCGCTTCAGCGGGTTTTGAGGAGAAATGACAAACCAGATCTGGTCGAGCTTTACATGCTGCAGAATATAATTGGCAATAAGGAGATGTCCATGATGAATAGGATTAAACGAGCCGAAGTATAAACCTACCTTCATTTGCTCCCCTCCTCCATAAAAATGTTTTCCGCTTCATCCAGACGCAAGCTGAGGTTATATCCGGCAACAGTAATAGAAATAGGGTCTCCCAGGGGGGCAATCTGTTCGACTTTTATCAATTCCCCCGGCACACAACCCATTTCCATCAACTTTAAGAAAAGGTCATTTTTTTCAAAGGAATGAATCCTTGCGATTGTTCCGGGTTCTAATTCTGACAGTCTCTTCATTTTTTTCAATTGGTTATCCTATCTTGGACCATTAAAATTAGGCTTTGTTACATGAATATGCTTACGAGTTTCGGAAATGCCATCCTCTAATCCCATCATACAATTTCATTTTCTCCAAAATATTACCCTGGAACAACGGCGGCAATTGAAGGTTTTCCTGGCGGCCTTGTTTAAAAGGGAAAGGAAAAAACTGGCTGACCTGCAATATATTTTCTGTTCCGACGATCGATTGCTCGAAATAAACCGCCAGTTTCTTCAGCACGATTTTTATACCGATATCATCAGCTTCCCTCTTTCCGGGCCTAATCAGCCAATAAGCGGTGAAATTTATATAAGTGTCGCCCGGGTAAGGGAAAATGCCCTGGTTTTTCAAAGTTCTTTAAAGACTGAATTACACCGGGTTATCTTCCACGGTGCCCTCCATTTGTGCGGCTATAAAGATAAAACGCCGTCTGAAGAGAAGAAAATGCGTCAAATGGAGGATAAATACCTGGATATGTATAAACGTTCCACGTGGAAACATTTGGCTTCAAAATAATCCTTTTACCGCAACGTTCCACGGGGAACGTTTTCCTGCTCAAAAAATTCCCTCCAATTCCAATCCTCGTGGTAATTTTGCCTGATCTCCGTTCGCAGATCGCCCGATAGGGCAAACTTTAGCGGTTTGCTCAAATCGGGTACTTTATTACAAAACCTGATTTGAGCAATATGTTTCCTGAGTATGACATTATCGTGGTAGGCGCCGGCCATGCCGGTTGTGAAGCCGCAGCAGCCGCGGCAAACCTTGGTTCAAAGGTTCTTCTGGTTACTATGAATATGCAAACCATCGCCCAAATGAGCTGCAACCCAGCCATGGGAGGTATTGCAAAAGGGCAGATTGTGCGGGAAATAGACGCTATGGGAGGCTATTCGGGTATCGTAAGCGATAAAAGCATGATTCAGTTTAGGATGCTCAACCGCTCAAAAGGTCCCGCCATGTGGAGCCCCCGGACCCAAAACGACCGGATGTTATTTGCCGCCACCTGGCGGGAAATGCTGGAACAAACCAAAAATGTTGATTTTTATCAAGATATGGTGCAGTCACTCCTTGTCAAGGAAGGGGCTGTTTGCGGGGTTTTAACCGGTCTTGGCCATGAGATCAAAGCCAAAGTCGTCATAGTTACAAGCGGAACTTTTCTCAACGGCGTCATCCATATCGGCGAAAAACGCTTTGGTGGGGGCAGGGTAGCGGAGAAAGCTGCCACCGGGATAACGGAACAACTGGTAACCCTTGGTTTCGAAAGCGATCGGCTCAAAACGGGTACACCTCCTAGGGTCGATGGAAGAAGCCTGGATTACGATAAGATGGAAGAACAAAAAGGAGACGAAGACATTGTGGGCTTTTCCTATCTCGATACCCAAAAACCCCGTCATCAAAAAAGCTGCTGGATAACTTATACCAATTCAACCGTCCATGATATCCTAAAAACAGGGTTTGACCGCAGCCCAATGTATACAGGCCGGATTGAAGGAGTAGGGCCTCGCTATTGTCCCAGCATCGAAGACAAAATAAACCGCTTTTCAGAAAGAGAAAGACACCAGCTTTTTATCGAACCCGAAGGCTGGAATACCGTAGAAATCTATGTCAACGGATTCTCTACCTCCTTGCCCGAAGAAGTGCAACACCAGGCACTAAGCCAGGTTCCCGGTTTTGAAAATGTTCGCATCTTCCGCCCGGGCTACGCCATAGAGTATGATTATTTTCCACCAACCCAGCTGAACCATTCCCTTGAAACAAAACTCCTCCAAAACCTCTTTTTTGCCGGACAGATCAACGGAACAACCGGATATGAAGAAGCTGCCTGCCAGGGCCTGATGGCCGGCATCAACGCACACCAAAAAGTAAATCACCTGGAACCGATCGTACTTAAAAGAAGCGAGGCCTATATCGGTGTACTGATAGACGACCTCATCAGCAAAGGCACCGAAGAACCCTATCGCATGTTCACCTCCCGCGCTGAATTCAGAACACTCCTGAGACAGGATAATGCGGATCTCCGGCTCACCGAACTAAGCCATCAACTTGGCCTGGCTTCACCTGAACGAATGCAGAAAATGCTCGGAAAAAAATCAGGCGTTGAATATACCAAACAAATTCTATCCTCCCTCTCACTCGAACCCGAAGAGTCCGCCAATTACCTCCTTGAAAAAAATTCCGCTCCCCTGCTACACAAACAAAAGGCCGCCCAGGTATTGCTTAGACCCAATATAGATCTCCTTTCCATGCGCAACGCCATTCCCCGCCTGGCTCATTCCCTGGAAGACATCGATACCGATGTTCTCGAACAAACAGAGATCCAAATAAAATACGATGTCTATATCAACAAGGAAAAAGAACTGGTCCAAAAAATGGCACAGCTGGAAGATCTCTTAATACCCGATAATTTCAACTACGATAAACTTTCCTCTCTTTCAAACGAAGCACTCCAAAAATTTAAAAAAATAAAACCAAGGACACTCGGTCAGGCCAGCCGGATCAGCGGCGTCAATCCCAGCGATGTACAAATCCTCCTGGTCTTTATGGGCCGGTAAAAGAAGAAAAGCCTGCGGCCTTTAATATATTATATAATTATAAACCATATTTTGCACTGATTTCCAGCATTCTCTCTATCGGTTTTCGCGCTTTTCGCATCAGATCCGGATCCATCCGCAGTTCCGGCTGCTCATACTGCATACACAGATATAACTTATCCAGCGTATTCAGCTTCATGTGCGGACAATCATTACAGGCACAGTTATTTGTCGGAGGCGCGGGAATAAACATCTTCTCCGGGGAAGATAATTGCATCTGATGCAGTATTCCGGTCTCTGTTGCCACGATGTATTCCTGACAAGCATCACTCTTCGAATACTTTAATAAGGCCGTTGTCGAGCCTATAAAGTCTGCCAGACGCAATATTGGCTCCTCGCACTCGGGGTGAGCAATCAATTTTGCATTTGGATGCCGGATCTTCAACCTGGTTATCTTTTCCAGGCTGAATATTTCATGCACCATACAAGCGCCATTCCAAAGCAACATATCCCGGCCCGTCTTTTTCATCAGATATGCACCAAGGTTTCTGTCCGGGGCAAAAATTATTTTCTGCTCCCGTGGAACACTCTCAATTATTTTCTCCGCATTGGAAGAGGTGCAGATAATATCGCTCAACGCTTTTACTTCAGCCGAACAATTTATATAAGAAATCACGATATGATCCGGGTGCTTCTCCTTAAAGGCCTTGAACAGATAGCCAGGCGCCGAATCAGCCAGCGAACAGCCCGCCTTTAAATCAGGTAAGACTACTTTTTTCGCAGGGTTGAGGATCTTGGCGGTTTCAGCCATAAAATGGACACCCGCAAAGACGATCAGATCGGCTTTTGTCTTTTCCGCCTGCTGAGCCAGCCCCAGGCTATCCCCGATATAGTCCGCCACATCCTGGATATCCGCCTCCTGATAATAATGTGCAAGCACTATCGCATTTTTTTCCTTCTTCAAACGTTCTATCTCCAGAAAGAGATCGAGCTCGGGTGAAATCCCGATATCGAGAAACCCTTTTTCAGCTAATCTTTTTTCGGCTGTATCAATGTTTATATCTGCCATAGTATTTAATAATATCAATTATTTATATAAAGAACTATTACTACTATCCGCGTGCATTAGTGGATAAGAATTTTTTAGCAACGCCGGAATAATGAAAAACCCTTATTTATTAACCAGAGTGCACATTTAGTTAACAATGCCAGGCCCATATTTGATCACTGTCTTCCCTGCTTTTCCACCGCTGTGGATGAAATGACGTCCGGAAAACTAATTTTCCTTCCTCCTGTCAACTCGGGTGGAATAACTGCGGGATTGTACACCGGCCAGATCCCCGGAGAACCGCCGGAGAAAGTTATGGCCCAACTGTTCCCAGGATCTGCTCCGCAAAAAGGAGGGTTTTCCACCACTGCACAAAGTTATTCATAAGTCCTTGTTCATTATAGTTTCACGTCATTTGTTTCACAAACGGGACCCGAAGGAGTATCCCGCATCAGAATTCAGGTCAGCAGCCGATTTAACACCCTTTTCCACAATTTGTTCATAATCATTTTTCTCCCTATTTTCGCCCTCCGCTGAACCGGACGGAGTCCGGTTCGTGCTTTGAACCCAATCAATTTTTATCGGAGAATCAAGATTATGTCAATTATTCAACAAATCCGGGAAAGAGCAGCCTGGTTAGTTTTTGGTTTGATCGCGCTTAGCCTGATCGGTTTTTTGCTGATGGATGCAAGAAGCCGGCTTTTTAACAGCAGCAGCCGCCCCACGGAGCTCGGGGTCATCGATGGTCAAAAAATACAGTATGATGATTTTCAGCGGCTGGTTACCAGCCAGGAAGAGCGCTACAAGGCGCAGGGCTATCCTGTCAATGATGCCATTCAGCAAAATATCCGGGACGAAGTATGGAAACAGATGACGGAAGATGCCATGCTGGGCCAGGACTATGCCGCCCTCGGGCTGGATGTAAGCGACAAGGAAGTCAACGACATGCTGGTCGGCGCTGATGCCATTCCGGATATAAAAAGGGCGTTTACGGATCCAAAAACCGGGTTCTTCGATGCACAGCAAGCCGCGGCACAGATCAATTCGCTGCGATCCGTCTATAAGGCAGGTCCCAGGAAGGGCGCCAACGCAGATAACAGGCAGTACGACGCAGCCCGTAATTTTTTCGAGGAATCGATCCCCCAGATCCTCAAGCTGAGACTAAGGGAAAAATTCACTTCCCTCCTGGCGAACAGTGCCTATGTTCCCAAATGGATGATTGAAAAGATGAATGCGGATAACAGCCAGCAAGCCGCCATTTCTTATGTCAATACTCCATATTTTACTGTCCCCGACAGCGCGGCGAAAGTAACCGATGCCGAAATACAGGATTATATCAACCAGCATCCGGGCCAATTCAAACAGGACGAAAGCCGCAGTATCGCCTATGTATCCTTTGACGCAGGTCCAAACGCCGCCGACAGCGCGAGGCTGAGGCAGCAGTTAACGGACCTGAAAGGGGATTTCCAAAAGTCCGCCGATCCCCAGGCCTTTCTGGCCCGCGTGGGCAGCGAGATTCCCTATGCCGATACCTATATTGGAAAGGCCCGGCTCCGGGTACCCGACAAGGATTCCCTCTTTGCCCTCCAAAAAGGCGAAGTCTTCGGTCCCTACATCGATGGAGGAAATTATAATGTAGCCAAACTGATCGATGTAAAGACCCTCCCCGATTCGATCCACGCCCGTCATGTCCTGGTACAGACCTATAATCCCCAGACTCAGCAGACGATGATGGAGGACAGTACCGCGCATAAAAAAATCGATAGCATCCGGAACCTGATCGAGAAAGGCGGCCAGCGCTTTGACAGCGTTGCCGCGAAACTGTCCGATGACAACAGCTCGAAAGTAAAAGGCGGCGACCTGGGATATTTTACGTCCGACGGGATGGTGAAGGAATTTGGCGATTATGCGGCTACGCACAAAGCCGGCGAAAAAGGCATCGTAAAAAGCGTTTTCGGCTATCATTATATAGAAGTACTCGATCAGAAAAATTTTGAGCCGGCCTATAAGATTGCCTACCTGAGCCGGAAGATAGAACCCAGTGCGGAAACGGACCAGGCGGTATCCGGTATGGCCAGCCAGTTCGCAGGGGAAAGCCGTGACGCCAAAGGCTTCGAGGAGAGTATACAGAAGTATCACTATCAGCGACTGCTGGCGCCCGACATCACCCCGTCGGAATTCACTATCCCCGGTCTCGGACCAAATCGTCAGCTCGTACGCTGGGTCTATGATGCCCAGGTCGGTAATATCTCCGAGCCTTTTGCCGTCGGCGATAAATATGTCGTGGCCCTCCTGACCGAAATCGACAAGGCCGGGATAATGAGCGTGGCCAGGGCGAGAAACATGATCGAACCCATCCTGCGTAACCGGAAAAAAGCGGAAGCCATCAGTAAGAAATTGGGCAGCCCGGCATCGCTGGATGCAGCATCCGCCACCAGCGGCCAGCCGATCCTGCACGCCGACAGCGTTCTTTTCTCTTCCGCAGTCATCCCGAATGCCGGCCAGGAACCAAAAGTGATCGGCGCCGCCTTCGACAAAAATTTTGCCGGCAAACCCGCAACACCCCCCATCGCCGGCAATGGCGGTGTATTCGTCATCCGGGTGGAGAAAGTGAGCGCCCTTTCCAATCCGAATGCAGACCTGCAGCAACAGCGCTTTATGCAGGAACAGCAACAACGGAGCCAGATCTCCTATCGACTGGTGGACGCGATGCGCAGACTGGCGACCATTACGGACAACCGTGGTAAATTCTTCTAACAACATTCTCAGCAAAGGGGCCCCGCTTCCGGCGGGGGCCCTTGTTTTATCCGTATCTTTGCACCGGTATGAGCGAAGAGATCATCAATAGAGTAGCGCAGAGCGGTTTACTGACGCTCGACCTGGAAGACTACTATCCCCGGGAAGAAATAGTTGTATTTGATTTGAAACCGCTCTTATTCCGGGAGATGATCCTGAAAGAACAGGAATTTCGCGCCGGCCTCCAGTCGGTCGACTGGAGCGGATACAGCGGAAAGATCCTCGCGGTCACCTGCACAGCCGATGCGATCATCCCCGCCTGGGCCTATATGCTGATCGCGGTGCAGGCACAACCCTTTGTCCGGAACATCATCCTGGGCGACCCGCAGACTGCCCTTCAACAAGCGTTTATCGCCAACCTGCAGGCGATCGACCTTCGTCCTTTTGCTGACAAAAGAGTGATGGTAAAAGGATGCGGAGATCTGTCCGTAGGAGCGTTCGCCTATCTGGAGATAACCCGACTCCTGCAGCCCGTTGTGAAAAGCATCCTGTATGGAGAGGCTTGCAGCAATGTCCCGGTGTATAAGAGAAAATAGTCGCGGCGACAAAGCAACAGGCCCATCGCCCGCAGGCGCAAACTTAAAGCAGCGTTCCCTGCATGACCACCAACGCTACCGAAAAATAAATAACCAGACCGGTAACATCCACCAATGTGGCGACAAAAGGCGCCGAAGACGCCGCGGGGTCGGCGCCAAGCTTTTTTAACAGCAGCGGCAGCATAGAGCCGGATATCGTCCCCCAAAGCACCACACCGATCAAAGCGAAAAAGACGGTCACCGCGACCTTCATCCAATGAACGCCATAGCTATACAAATGGAGCTCCTGCCAGAGAACGATCCGGGAGAAACCTACTATACCCAGGATAATGCCCAATACCAGACCCGAGGACATCTCTTTGCGCATGACCCGCCACACATCCCGGAACCCGATCTCGCCAATCGCCATCGCACGGATGATGATTGAGGAGGCCTGGCTGCCTGAGTTGCCACCGCTGGAAATGATGAGCGGGATGAACAGGGACAGCACGATGGCCTTGTCGAGCTCAGGCTGGAAGTGTTGCATGGCCGTTGCCGTTAACATTTCGCCCAGGAAAAGGATGACCAGCCAGCCGGCGCGCTTTTTTATCAGCTTCTGAAACGAGATCGTGGTATAGGGCTCATCCAGGGCTTCGGAACCACCGATCTTCTGGATTTCGCGGGTACCTTCTTTTTCGGCCAGTCTCAACACATCATCCAGGGTAACGATACCCAGTAAGACCCCGGCATCGTCCGTGACCGGCAACGCATACCGGCTATTGTTCCGGAAGATATTGATCACATCTTTTTGCGACTCATTCACCTTCAGCGCAAGGAACTGGTAATCCATGATCTGGGCGACCGTCGTAGAGGGATCTACGACCAGAAAATCCTTTATATTGATGTCATCGATCAAAATACCTTTGTCGTCGATCACAAAAAGCCAGTTGAGCGTTTCAGTCGCCTGTCCGCGCTGGCGGATAGCGGTCAGCACATCCTGGCAGGTCTGCAAGGTCTTGATCGTCACATAATCCGGGGTCATCAGCCGACCTACGGAACCCTCTTCATAGCCCAGCAGCTCCAGGGTTTCTGCCCGGCGTTCAGGGGTCAGCGTTAACAACAGCTCCTTTACATAATTACCGGGCAACTCTTCCAGAAAGGCCGTCCGGTCGTCGGGTTGCAGGGCGTTCAAAAGCTCAGCCGCCTTTTCTTCCGGCAGCGATTTGATGATGATCTCCTGTTTATCGTTTCGCAGGAACTTAAAAGCCCTTGCAGCTTGCTTGGGATCCAGGTGCTGGAATAACTTTACCGCCCATTTCGTATTGCGATTGGTAAAATCCGCGATATCCCGCGGGGTCAGCTTGTTCAGCTTTACAAAATCCGTGATCTTGTTGTGCTGCAGCAGGTTTTTGATATCATTCAGGTTGAGCATACTCCAAATGTAAGTAACGGGACTCTTTTCACGGAAAGGATGTCGCGTTATTTTAATGTTATATATAAAGTATTTAACGGGCCCGGGTCAGGGCGACAGGATACCATCCGTCCGATGGACGATAATATTGGTTCCCGACACAAGGTTGCCGCTCAGCCAGTTCACCGGGACAGGATTCCCGCTGGCGGAAAATTGAAGACCGCCATTAGCCTGGGCTACGGTAATGGGGTTGCCCAGCACATCGAAGACCGGACCGGGAAATGGAAAGGTATTGCTTAAATAAATCCCTTTCAATATCTGGCCCTGTACCAGCTGGATCAGGGTATCTGCATTGGCAGAGTCGATGGCGCCGATACTGTCATATCCGGCCGCGATAAAAGCCGAATTGACCGGGGCCAGAATGGTATAGCTGCCCGTTAACAGCGTTGAGTCATATAAGTTGGTGAGCGCGAGGGCGGCGGTAAAAAAGGTAAGCGTGCTGTCCGACTGCAGGAGCGCCGGCAGGGAATCCGCTGCCAGCGGTGGTAAGGTATTCAGATAATAAACCGAAGCATTCCCGATGGTGACAGGCGTACTGTTGGCCGTCGCATAGCCATTTAACAGCAGCAGGCCGGGCAGCGTGTCCTTTTGGATATAGATGCTGGCGCCCAGCAAGGTCGGAAATACCGTATAGGCCCCCGTATCGGGAGCGATAGATGGCGAAAGAACAAAGTCATACCGCAATATCTGGTCAAGGATATAGGCGCTGGTGGAATCGATGGTGACGGTATTATACCCGGCCAGGCGGAGGACGGCATTGGTAGGGATCAGCACGCTTATCGTCGTGTCTTTCAGCAGGACGACATCATTCGCATCCAGCAACATTTGATGAAACAGCGTCAGACTGGTGTCCGAATTTACAAGGGTCTGCAACGGAGTGATGGGTATCGGCTTGGGCGGCGGCGATTTCTTACACGACAGAAGGCCGATGAAAAAAAGGCCCACCAGGCTGCCGATCCTTATCCATACACGTTTTTCCATCGGTAATTTTTACAATCTCTCGTAGAGCGCTCTCAGCCGGTCGCGGGTCATAAGGCGCTCCCAGTCTTTCCCCAGCGCATTCTCCCACAACGGCTTCATGACTAAAGAAACGTCAATCATTGCGTTGAATTGTTCATCTGTCAACCCTTTTGTGATATGTTGCGGGATATCTATCCTGTTCTTTTCCACCATTTTTTTAAACTCGACAACGCCTTCCGGATAGAATTCCTCCAATTTGTCAAACACGATGCAATTGCCGATACCATGCTTAGTGCCCAGGAGGTAGGAAAGGCCATAGCTGACCGCGTGGGCTACCCCGACCTGGGAATAGGCGATACTCATCCCGCCGGCATAAGAAGCCATCATCAGCTTGTCGTCACTATCCTCATCCCAACCTTGTTTTTTAACATAAACCTCCTGGCAAAGCTGCAGGGCTTTTTCGCCATAGGATTTGCTGAACTCATTTAAATAAGTCCCCTGGAGGCTTTCAATACAATGGATATAGCAATCCATGCCGGTATAGAATCGCTGATTGACCGGCGCCCCTGCCGTCAGCTCAGGGTCCAGCACGATCTGATCAAAGGGAGTGTAGTCGGAATTCATACCCAGCTTCTTGCTGGGCCCCGTCAACACGGTGGTGCGGGAGACCTCCGCCCCCGTTCCGCTCAGGGTGGGGATGCCGACTTTGTAGACGCCGGGCTGTCTGACCAGATCCCAACCCTGGTAGTCGGCCGAAGATCCGGGGTTGGTCATCATCAGGGAAACGGCCTTGGCCAGATCCATGGCCGAACCACCCCCAATGCCGACGATCCCGCTGACCGTACCGAACTCCTGCCGCAGTTCCGCGGCCAGCCTGTCGACATAAGCCGTCTTAGGCTCGTAGCTGACATCGGCAAAAATGATCTTATCTTTTCCCCGGAGCGGGACCCGCCGGGCAAGCGGCTTATTTTCAAAAAAATGGTCCAGCAGGAAGATGATCGGGGCATCTCCTTTTCGTTGAGGGGCCAGGATCTCGTCGAGCTGGTTAAAACTTCCGCGGCCATACACGACAAAACCCACCATTTTAAAATTCCGGAACGGCATAACGAATTATTTGAGCCGCAAAGGTAGGGGAATCTCCCTCAACGCCGGCCACCCCGGCACGGTCACCCGGCATCGGCTCTACACCACTAACGCCGCGGCGCCGAACACGCCGGCGCTATCCCCCAGGCTTGGTTTGAGCAGCGGGACCTCTACCCCGTTGTTAAAAATAAACCGCCCCAATTCTTCCAGGCCCTGCGAATAAAGCGCATCGATATTACCGACCCCGCCGCCGATGACGATAACATCGGGGTCCAGCATATTGGTAATGACAGAGACTCCTTTGCCAAAAAAATGACACAGCCGGTCGATGGTTTTGGTAGCGGCCGGATCGGAACCCGCCCGATGACGGGCGACGATCTCTTTCAATTTGAGCGGTTGTTTGGTCAGACTGGTATAATACCGTTCAGTGGCCGGCCCGGAGATGATGGTTTCCACACAACCCGTCTTTCCGCAATAGCAGGGACCACCGGATTCATCCAGGAAATTATGCCCCCATTCACCGGCAATGCCATGGCGGCCACCCCAGATCTTTCCGTCTATGACGATGCCGCCGCCGACACCGGTACCCATAATAATGCCAAACACCATCCGGGCCTTTGGCGCCTCTTTGCTGACGATGCCCCATTGCGATTCGGCCAGCGCAAAGCAATTGGCGTCGTTGGCCAGCTCAACCGGGATGCGGAGCTTTGTCAGCAGGTCATCCAGCAGGGGTTTTCCGTTTAAAATGACGGTATTGCAGTTTTTCATCGTCCGGAGGGAAGGGTCCAGAACGCCGGGTGTTCCAATGCCAATGGCCCCGGGCTTTAGCCCGGATTGCTGCTCCATCTCGGCCGCCAGTTTGGCTATCTGGTCAAGTATATGATCGTATCCTTTGGAGGCTTCGGTGTCGATGCGGGTGCGTACGATAGGGTTGGGATTGCTGATGGACTCCAGAATTACGCCTTCGATTTTGGTTCCGCCGAGGTCAATGCCCCATAGTGATTGATTCATCTGTTCAAAATATGCGTAAATCTAATAAATCCCGATTTTAGCATTTCAGAAATGTTATAGGAGGCGGGCGGCTCGCTCCAGATCTTCCGGGGTATCGATCTCTACCCCCATATAGCTGGTGACCGCCATCCGGATAGCGATACCATTCTCCAGATAACGCAGACATTCGATCTTCTCGGCGGCTTCCAGGGGACTGACAGGCCAGGCGGTGAACTGCAGCAGCGCCTGCCTTCGGAAGGCGTATACGCCGATATGTTCGTAGTATACCCGGGCTGCGGCCGGATCCCGGGGATAGGGGATAACGCTGCGGCTGAAGAAGAGGGCATTGTTGTTTTTGTCCATCGCCACTTTTACATAGTTCGGATCATCGATAAAACGCTGCTCTTTCAACACCTGTACCAGGGAGCCTACCTGCACCTGCGCCCCATCATCCCCCCGGAACAGGGACAGTAGTTTTTCCAGGGGCTCCCTGCGGACAAATGGCTCATCGCCCTGAACATTGACGACCAGGTCCGCCTCCATATCGGCAAGGGCCTCGGCAATCCGGTCGCTGCCGCTCTCATGCTCACGCCGGCTCATCACCGCCGATCCCCCGTGATCCGTGATCTCCCGGTAGATCAGTTCGCTGTCAGTGACGACGATCACCGCATCGAATAGCCCGGTGGCGACAGTATTGTCATAGGTATGACGGATAACGGTCTTTTCACCCAGGATCTGCAGGAGCTTGGCCGGGAAGCGGGTTGCCGCATAACGCGCGGGGATCATGGCAATGGTCTTCATGATTCGAAAATAAGTTTTTTGCGTTTACGTTCAACAGGCCGTTTTTTTAGCTATATTGAGATAGCTAACGTTCCTGCCTGCCATCGCCCTACGCCATCAGCCAAATTCTACGTATGCAAACCAGCGAACTACTGAAGAATTATCTTGTAGATCCCCGGACCTGGGATGAAATGTACACCTCGAGTACTGTCCGTCAACAGTATGAGGGAATGGTGAATTTCCTGCAGCAAATGAGCACCGAGGAGCTTAGCAAGAAAGAAGAGCTGGCCAAGCGCCTTTTTATGAGTCAGGGCATCACCTTTACCGTTTACAGCAGCGGGGAAGGCATCGAGAAGATCTTTCCCTTCGATATCATCCCCCGGATCATCACGGCAGCCGAATGGAGCTATATTGAAGAAGGTATCAAGCAGCGGCTGAAAGCCCTCAACCTCTTCCTCAAGGATGTGTATAACAGCCAGTTTATCCTGAAAGACGGGATTGTTCCGTCCGAGATGATCTACAGCTGCCCGCATTTTCTGCGCGAAATGCATGGCTTCCCCGTCCCCCACGATATTTATGTCCATATTGCCGGCATCGACCTGATCCGGGACCAGGACGGCACTTTTTATATCCTTGAAGACAACCTGCGTACGCCCAGCGGGGTGAGCTATATGCTGGAAAACCGGGAGATCACCAAACGCATCTTCCCCGACCTGATCCCAAAGAACAATGTGCGTACGGTCACCGAATATCCCGATATCCTCCACCGCAACCTTGTCTCGCTTTCGCCGCGCCAGACCTCCCACCCGACGATCGTGTTGCTGACGCCCGGGATCTATAATTCCGCCTATTTCGAACATACGACCCTGGCCCGGCTGATGGGCGTAGAGCTGGTGGAAGGACGCGACCTCGTCGTCGACAACCACCGGGTTTTTATGAAAACGACCGCCGGCCTGCAACCCGTAGATGTTATCTATCGCCGGGTGGACGACAATTTCCTGGACCCGCTGGTTTTCCAGCCCGACAGCATGCTGGGCGTCGCCGGCCTTATGAGCGCCTACCGCAAGGGGAATGTCGCCATCGTCAATGCCGTTGGCAATGGCGTGGCGGATGATAAGGCGATCTATACCTATGTTCCGGCCATGATCCGCTATTATCTCAACGAAGAGCCGATCCTGAAGAATGTGCCGACTTACCAGCTGGGTCACCCCGAAGAACGTGAATATGTCTTTACCAATATGAATAAGATGGTCGTAAAAAAGACCAATGAGAGCGGCGGGTACGGCATGCTCATGGGTCATACCGCTTCAGAAGAAGAAATCCTGCGCTACCAGGAAGAGATCCTGAAAGACCCCCGGCAATACATCGCCCAGCCGATCATCAGCCTGTCCTCCGCGCCCTGCTATATGAACGGCAGGCTCAAACCCCGGCGCGTGGACCTGCGGCCCTACGCCCTTTGCGGTCCTGACGGCATCCAGATCGTTCCCGGTGGCCTGACCCGTGTGGCCCTGCGGGAGGGATCCCTGGTCGTCAACTCTTCCCAGGGTGGCGGAAGTAAGGACACCTGGGTATTGGCCGGCTGAGCCGGCGCCCCGCCTCCGGACCGCGGAATCCGCGCCCGGCGCGGCCAGTAACGCGATTTAACCCGAAAAATCTCTATACAAAACATGCTGAGCAGAGTAGCCGACAGTTTATATTGGATGAGCCGTTATATGGAGCGGACAGATGGGATCCTCCGCATGTTGCGGATCAACTATGCTTCTTCCCAGGACGATTTGCAGGACTTCTCCTGGAAACCCGTCCTTCGTATCTTCACCTATCTGGACGAAGAACGGGCCGCCGCGATCGCCCAGCATTCCCGGGGGGTGTTGCAGTATATGGTCACGGATAAGGAAAACAGCAATTCGGTGCTGAATATCGTCACCCATGCCCGGGAGAACGCCCGCAGCGTACAGGACCATATCACCAAAGAATTGTGGCAATGCCTGAACGACTTTTATCACACTATCCGCGAAGAACAGGTCGTCCGGGGGCTGTATACCGACGACCCCGTCTCGATCCTGGATGTACTCATCCGCCAGGGGGTATTGTATTACGGGATCACCGATATCACGATGGCAAGGGGAGAAGGATATGCCTTTCTCAATATCGGCAAATTCATCGAACGGGGGGTACAGTCCGCGGATATCCTCGATATCAAATTCAGCGACCTGCAATACGATTTGACACGCATGGATACGACCTATTGGAAATACCTGCTTTTGTCGATTTCGGGATATGAGCTCTACCTTAAGACCTATCGCAGCGGATTCGATGCGCGGAACGTAGTCGAACAGATCATCCTCAGCCCGGACTTTCCGCGGTCCATCCTTTATTCGGTCAGCCGTCTGCAAATGCATTTCGAACGGCTGAAGGGCGAAAGGAACAGGGAGGCCTATCAGAAGATCGATTTTATGATCGGGAAGATCCACAGCAGGATCAGATACAGTACCGTCGACTCTATCCTGGAGCAAGGCCTTCACGCTTATCTTATCAGCGTCAAAGAAGACCTCTACGAGGTGGGAAATACGCTGAACCAGCATTATTTTGCATACACCTAGGCCTTTTATCACTTTTCTCTACATTTATCTTTATGCCCCGTTTCAATATTCACCATATCACAAAATACACGTATGACGGCCCCGTTAGGGATAGCGCCAATCAGATCATCCTTTATCCGGTCAAAGACGAATACCAGGAGGTGTTGAAACAGGACCTGTCCATAACCGGTGAACCGGCGGTGGAAGTCTACAATGATTATTATGGCAATGAGGTAGGGTCTTTTACCAATGCCGAACTTCACGAATCACTGGTCATCGATTCGCGGGTGGAAGTGATCACCAAACCCCGCCCCGCGCTGGTTGACACGGCAGAAAAAGAAGCGCAATGGACATTGCTCGACCAGGATCGCTGGAAGGTGCCCTATATCGACTTCCTCCAACCCGAACCTTTTGCGTATTATGCGGAGGTACTGGAAACGGTCTGTCCGGGCAGCGCCCGGTCGATGACGCCGCTGGAAGCCGCCAGACAGCTGAGAACATATGTCTTCGAACAGTTTAAATATATCAAAGGGATCACCTCGGTCGAGACGACCCTCAATGAGGTCTGGGAGTTGAAAGCCGGCGTCTGCCAGGATTTCGCCCATATCCTGCTTGTCTTTTTACGCCAGATCCGGATCCCCGCGCGCTATGTCAGCGGGTATATCTGCCCGAACAAAAACGGAATGCGTGGAGAAGGCGCCACCCACGCCTGGATAGAAGCTTATATTCCTTTTAACGGCTGGGTTGGCCTGGACCCGACCAATAATTGTGAGGCGGGCGATCTGCATGTTCGCCTGGCGGTCGGCCGTAATTTCTCGGACTGCTCACCGGTGAAGGGGACGTACAAGGGGACAGCAGGACAACAGCTGGAGGTCGGCGTTTCGGTGTCCTATGAGGACGGCCGAAAGACCGAAGAAGAGACATTGATCCTTTCCCCGCAGCCTTCGCTAAACGGAAAAGAACATAATTCCTACCGGCGTTATATGGAAATGATGCAGCAACAGCAGCAATAGGCGGCAGCGCTAGTCGAAATTGCCAGTCGACTCCAACAATTCAAGAGCCCGCTCTAACTGCGGGCCCGCGACCATGAGTTTGATACCGCCAAGCGCCGGGCTCAAAAAGGGGTCGATGGTAAGAATATATTCGTCTTTCAGATGGCAGTTGATACCGGCATCCAGCAACATAGCCATGACTATATGGGCGGAAATATAATTGTCAAAAGCCCGTACCTGAATAAAGTTCATGATGATCCCTCCGCAAGATTGGCCGGCCGGCTAGCTGTTTAGCATCAGCGGCATGACCAGCATTAGCACTTCTTCATTCTCGTCCTCTTCGGTGGGTTTGATGATCCCGGCCTTGGTAGGGGTGGACAATTCCATCCTGATCTCATCGGAATCCGAACTGGCCAGCATTTCGATCAGGAAGCGGGCGTTGAAGGCAATGGCCAGGTCTTCGCCGTCGTACTGGCATTTCATCCGCTCATTCCCCTCAAAAGAAAAATCCACATCCTGGGCGGCGAGTTGTAGTTCGCTGCCATGGATATTCAGGACCACCTGGTTGGTGCTCTTATTACTAAAGATACTTACCCGGCGCAGAGCGCTCTGAAAATCATTCCGCCCGATGACCAGCTTATAGGGGTTGTCGACGGGTATGACCACTTTGTAGTCGGGAAAACGGGCGTCGATCAGCCGGCAGCTCATTTGTGTCGTTCCATGCGTCACAAAAAGATGATTGCTGTTATAGCTGATCGTAATTTCGTCCTCATTGGACGGCAAGGCGGCCTTTAAAAGATTCAGCGGCTTTTTTGGGACGATCAGGGAATCGGTTTTTGGACAGGAGACGTCTTTCCGCTTATACCGCACCAAACGATGGGCATCTGTCGCCACAAACTGCAAACCCTTCTTATCCATTTCGAAGAAGACACCCGTCATCGCCGGACGCAGATCGTCGTTGCTGACGGCAAAAAGGGTTTTGTTGATCGCAGTCACCAGGGCTATGGAGCTGGTCGTAAAAGAAGTGGTTTCGTCGGTGGCCGGCTCTTTCGGGAAATTGTCCGGATTTTCACCCATTACCTTATACTTACCATTGTCGCTGGTGAGCTCGACGGCAAAATGTTTGTCTATATTGAACGTCAGCGGCTGATCTGGAATATTCTTTAAAGAATCCAGCAGGATCTTGGCCGGAATACACACCTTACCGGTATCTTTAGCCTCTACTTCAAGATGTACTTTCATGACGGTTTCCAGATCGGTTGCGACGACAGTGAGTTTGTTCTTTTCAACTTCGAATAAAAAATCTTCCAGGATTGGCAAAACGGTATTCGCATTGATCACACCACTAATCTGTTGCAGTTGTTTCAATAATGCCGAGGAGGAAACGATAAACTTCATGGAGTATGTCTTTGGTGGCGAAACTACTGATTTTTGTGTAATAGCCAAGATATTAGACGAGGCGGCCCGGCCGCGGACTACAATTGTTAATTTTAGGTGACTAACCTCACTCCTGCCGCCATTTTGTTTGTAAATTCGCGGCTATCAGCCCATTAGGTTAAAAATCTTATTTTGCAACTATGTCCACGCTCACGATAACTACCATTCAGCCCGATCTTTTATGGGAAGACAAGACCGCCAACCTCCGGCGGCTGGAGGAGAAGATTGACGGCATCGGCGTGCCTACCGAACTGGTGATCCTCCCGGAGATGTTCAGCACCGGGTTTAGTATGCGCCCCGCGACCCTGGCCGAACGGATGGACGGTCCGACCGTCGACTGGATGCGTGCGGTTGCCGCCCGGAAAAAGATCATCCTGACAGGCAGCATCATAATAGAAGAGGAGGGCCATTATTTTAACCGGCTGCTCTGGATGCTGCCCAACGGACAATACGGGTATTATGACAAACGCCACCGGTTTGCCTATGCCGGTGAAAACGAGTGTTATAGCGCTGGCCACAAACGCCTGATCGCCTCTGTCAAAGGATGGAAGATCCTGCTATTGGTTTGTTATGATCTTCGGTTCCCGGTCTGGAGCCGGCAGAATCCAACACAACGCCCGCAGCAATCGCAACCCCCGACCCCCCAGCAGGCTCCCCCACCCGGCACCTCGCCGCTCCCCGGCCCCCCGGTACCCGAAGGGCTTGAATATGATCTGATCATCTGTGTCGCCAACTGGCCGGAGCGCCGGTCCCATGCCTGGAAAACCCTATTACAGGCCCGCGCCATCGAAAATCAATCTTATGTAGTGGGCGTCAACCGGGTCGGAGATGACGGCAACAAGATTTATCACAGCGGCGATTCCCTGATCATCGATCCCCTGGGGGAGATCCTGTATCACGGGGCAGCGAAGGAAGACGTGTTCACCCTCACGCTTCAGAAAGAACAACTGGAAACGATCCGGCAACGCTTTCCCTTTTGGAAAGACGCGGACAATTTCAATATAGAACCCTAGCAACCATGGCAACAGCACTTATCGCCCGCGAGATCTTTACCGGGCACGAGATTCAGACAGGCAAGGCTGTGCTTGTCCGGGATGGCAGGATCGTGGATATCGTGGCAGCGACCGACATCCCGGCGGACTACCGGGTCCGCGAACTGCCCGGCTATATGCTGGCGCCCGCATTTCTCGACCTTCAGATCTATGGCGGCAATGGCCTGCTGTTCTCGGCAGAGATGACAACCGGGGCCCTGGAAGCGGTATATGAATATTGTCTGCAGGGCGGCTGTACACAGTTTATGATCACCCTGGCCACCAATTCCATCGAAAAATTTATCCTGGGGATGGAAGTCGCCCGGGAATACCGCAACAACGGCGGAAAGGGCTTGCTGGGTGTCCACCTGGAAGGGCCCTATATCAACCCGGCTAAAAAAGGCGCGCACCTGGAGAAGTTCATAAAAAAGCCCACCGCCGATGAGATCCGGCTGCTGCTGCAGAAAGGCCGGGATGTCTTCCGGATGATGACCCTGGCGCCGGAACAATGCGACCGCGAGTGCATAGAACTGCTGATCGACAACGGGATCGTCGTTTCTGCGGGCCATAGCAACGCTACGTATGACGAGGCCATCGGCGGCTTCTACCAGGGCATCCCCGCCGCCACGCATCTTTTTAATGCCATGTCTCCGCTTCAGGGCCGACAGCCCGGGTTTGTCGGCGCCGTCTATGACAACAACGATGTTCGGGCAAGCATCGTCTGCGATGGCGTTCACGTCGATTACGCTTCGGTCCGCATCAGCAAGAAAATCATGCAGGACCGGTTGTTTTTTATAACGGATGCTGTAGCCGAAGTCCAGTACGGCGAGTATGTTCATGTGTTTAAGGAAGACCGGTATACCCTGCCCGATGGGACGCTGTCCGGCTCCGCGCTGACCATGCTGCAGGCCGTCCGCAACGGAGTGGAGAAAGCCGGTATCACCCTGCCGGAGGCGCTGCGGATGGCATCTCTTTATCCCGCCGGTCTCCTCGGTTTGCAGGACCGCTGGGGCAGTATTAAACCAGGGGCCTGCGCCGATCTCATTGTCCTCGACGAACAATTGAATCTATTGGAGGTGATCGTCGACGGAGAGGAATAAGATTAAAAAATATAGATAACTATGTATCTAATTGCACGCTTTTTCTTAATCTGGCGGGAAACCAGCCCCGGATTCTAATAAAACGGCTCACTTGGGGGTTTATGACTGTATATACTATGGAAAACACAGCTATCTTCTCAAAAGAGTTTCCGCTCAACATCCTGATCGCAGCGGATAATCCTCATGCGCAGGCAACAACAAAAGGCATGCTTATCAATCTGGGCTATCTACCCGAAGTGGCAGCCAATGGCCTGGAAATGATGAGCATGACAAGCACTAAGTCTTACGATGTAATACTGGTGGATATCCAAATGCCCGAGGTCGAGGGAATGGTGGCCCGGCAACGCGACGGGCAAGCCCGACGCCCGCTGATGATTGCCATGACAGGTTATGCAAGGCAGGACTTCAGGCTGACCCGCCTGAAGATGGAAATGGACTCATATATCAATAATCCGTCCGATCCGAAAGAGTTGACCCTTCAGCTCAAAGCCTGTTCAGTCCTGACCGGCCACCGCAGCATCCGCACAGACAAATAGCGGGGTCGACCCCCACGCGCATCCCCCCGCCGCATGTCGCCCCCACGCCCTCACGCCCCCCCGCGCCCGCGCGTCGCTGCCTCTATTGTCCGGTCGTATCCGCAGCCTTCAGCCGGATCAACTCCTTTGCTTTTGCGGTCTTGAAATCCTGCCCCTTGCTAAGCGCCTCGATACTCGGCAATGCCGGCACATCCGGCAGAACACCGCGGCCATCTTTTTGCCGGCGCCGGTCCACGACCAGGCGGAAACGAGGCAGGCGGAAGCGGACACCCGTCTCCGGGAGTGTCACATCGGGGATCATCCAGGCGGTATTGCCATAATAGCCGCCACCTGTCTCCTCTCCAACCAGCGTAACATTGCGCTGGCCCTTCAGCGCTCCGGCGAACAGACAGGTCGCCGAAAAAGAATTTCCGCCAGTCAGGACATAGACGGAGCCGTCGAAATGATTTTCTTTAACCGGAGAATAATGGTGACGTTCGAAATAACCGAAATGATAGTAACCGTCGGAATGGCGGCGGCTTGCAAAAAAAGTCAGGAAATCATATGCCAGGCCGTGTTGGATATAGCCATCATAACGGCTGTGCCGGCGGATGGTATACAAGGAGTCCGCCAGCTTGAATTTTTTATCGATCAGATAGCGCGTGAGAAGAGTCGAGATAGCAGCATCGCCTCCGCCGTTCGACCGGACGTCGACCACCAGGTTTTGAACCTGCTTTTCCCGGAGCGTCCGGAAAGCCTGCCGGAAGAATGCCGGGAGATGATAACCCCGCTCAAACGTATTGAGCGTTAAAAAAGCCGAATGGCTGGCGCTGTCCAGCTGCAGGCTGCGGGTGAAAAGCAATTCCCTTTTCTTACGGGCGCGCCGGCCGGGAGGTCTTGTCCGCTGGGGGGGACCCGGCCTGGTCTGCCCCGTGCCCGGCATCAGCACCCGGCCCAGACTTCTCCGCATGGTATCGGTAAGGGGATCGTAGACCGGGATATGCGTTTCCCGGACGCTGCCCGTCGAATCCCGGTAACCGATATCGAATCCGGAGGCATAGCCGAAAATGTCTTTATACCAGGAGCTGAAATGAAGACCAGTACTCAGATATTGATATTTTCCCGTCAGATTATATCCGTCGGTAACGATATACGGAAAGAGGGTATCCGTTAGCTGACGGGCGGTTTTCCCGTTAATAGTATAGATCAGCGTACCCCTTTTCAGAATAGAGTCCTGGCGGTTTAAGTTTGCGGCTACGACCATGGTATCGTTCCAGAACTTCAGGATCAGGGGAAATTGTTGCAGCTTTGCGGTGTCGAGATAACGGCTATAAGCCCGGGAAGCACTGACCGAAGTATGGCCGCAACGGACTTTGGCAATAACATAGCTCAACACTTTTCTGAATTGCGGCTCCGTCATGGAATCCTTCAGCGCCGCAGATCCTTCGTCGAAAAAATAATTCATGCTGTCCGGAGAAGTATACCAGTACAGGCTGGGGTGCCAGGATTCCAGGACATGACGGAACACCCCGTAATCTTTTTGCAGGTCTTCGGGGGCATATTTCCGGTCCGGCCGGAAAGCCATTTTCGACGTCCCACAGGAAAAAAGAAAAACACAAAGAATAAGATAGCCGGAGGACAGGAGTTTATTCATGCAAAAGCTCATTTGGAAGCAAAGGCGTTCCACCCCTGCGCAGTTATATCGAAGGTATTGCCTCCCTTTGTAATGATCTTCCTTCCATTTTCAGGGTCGGTCATATGCCCGATCACGCTGATCTGTTCGTTGAGCACCAGCTTATCATAATCGGCCTGGGCGATGGTGAAAAGCATCTCATAGTCCTCACCACCGCTAAGGGCGCAGGCGGTGGGGTCCAGCTCGAATTTATAGGCGGCATTGCGGGTATCTTCCGCGATAGGGATCTTGTCTTCATATAAGACGCAACCCAGACCGCTTTGCCGGCAGATGTGCAGGACCTCGGAACTGAGGCCGTCACTGATATCCATCATGGAGGTTGGAATAAGGTCGGACTGCTCGAAGAATTCGATCAGGTCTTTGCGGGCCTCCGGCTTTAGCAGGCGGCCGATCACATATTTTTCTCCTTCCAGGTCGGCCTTGACCTGGGGACTTTCCAAATATATCTTTTTTTCCCGCTCGAGAATGATCAGCCCCAGATAGGCGGCGCCAAGATCGCCAGTACAGCAGAGCAGATCGCCTTTTTGCGCCGTACTGCGCCGGACGAACCGGTCCGGGGTCACTTCCCCGATGGCGGTAACGGAAATGATAAAGCCCTTTCTGGAGGAAACCGTGTCACCGCCAACCAGGTCCACCCCATAGGCTTCGCAGGCCGCATAGACGCCTTCATAGAATTCATCGAGCGCCTCTACGCTGAAACGGCTGCTGATACCCAAACCGATGGTGATCTGGGTAGGAGTGGCATTCATCGCATAGATGTCACTGAGATTTACAATCACGGACTTATAGCCAAGATGCTGGAGTGGTGTATACATCAGATCGAAGTGAACCTCTTCCAGGAGCAGGTCGGTGCTGATGACGGTCTGCTTGCCGAAATGGTCGATAACGGCAGCATCGTCTCCAACCCCCACCAGGGTGGAAGCATTCTTTATTTCAATATTGGCCGTCAGCCGGTCGATTAATCCGAATTCTCCCAAGGACGATATTTCGGTCCTGTTTTCACTCATAATGTGTTATTAAGTTATCATACGAGTCATGCCCGCCGTCCGGTTGCCGCCTGCCCCCGCAGACTGACCCCGCCTGTGCTCCTGCCGCTTATAGCGTCGGGTGCCGGTTGTTCACGACAGCGACGAGCTCATCGTGGATCTTTCCATTCGAGGCGATGATATGCGGCTGGTAGGGGGAGTAGCGGTTGCCGGCGAAGTCCGATACCTTTCCTCCGGCCTCTTCCACGATCAGAAATCCGGCTGCGCTGTCCCAGGCCTGCAGCTTATGTTCGTAGAACCCATCGAAGCGGCCGGCCGCCACCCAGCAAAGGTCGATGGCTGCCGAGCCCAGCCTCCGGACCGGCACCCCGCCGCGGATCAACCGGTCGAACACTTGCAGCGGGCCATTCGGCTGGTCCAGATAGGTATAGGGGAAGCCTGTTACCAGGCAGGAGGTAAGGACGGAGGTCTCCGAACTTACGGCAATTTTTTTATCGTTCAGGGTGGCGCCATACCCTCTTTGCGCAAAAAAGAACTCTTTAATAAATGGGTTGTAGACGGCCCCCATGATCATTTCCCCCGCTTGCTCCAAACCAATCGAAACACAGCAGAGCGGCAGACCATGGGCAAAATTCACCGTTCCATCTATCGGATCGATAATCCACTTATAGCTGGAGTCCATAACGATCTCCCCGATTTCTTCGCTAAGAAGAAAATGGTCAGGAAAATCGTGCCGGATGACCTCGAAAATCGCCTTTTCCGAAGCATGATCTGCTTCCGTAACCAGATTATTAATGCCTTCCTTGTTGGAGATGGTAAATTCCCCCTGAAAAAACCGTTGCATAACAGCAGCGCCAGCCTCCGTAGCCCTTATAAGTGTTGATTTTAGCATAGGATAAAGGTAAGGCAGCCGGGGTAAATAATTATTTTACAAGTTGCGAAGTCCCTTCCAGCTTCCGCAGCGCGTCGATATATTCATTCAGAACGCCGCCGTTCAGCGTATAGGTATAGTTCCGGCCTTCTTTTTCTCCATCGATCAACCCGGATTCTACGAGGATCTTCACGTGATGGGAAATGGAAGGCTGTGCGAGATCGACGACGCTCTGGAGGGCAGAGCATTCAGCACATCCACCTTTACCGGATAGATAATAAAGGATTTTGAGCCGGCTGCTGTCGCCAAGCGCCTTGGAAATTTTCTCGATTTGTTTAAATGAAAGTCCCATTTCTATTAAATTGACAAATGCAAATATATCGATTTTTTACCACTTGATGTAAAAATTGTCGTACTTCGCGGATCAACGTTTTCCATGGTCCTTTCCGTCATCATCGTTAATTACCGGGTAAGGTATTTTTTGGAGCTCTGTCTGCATTCGGTGGAAAAAGCTTTGCGGGGACTGGACGCAGAGATCCTGGTTGTTGATAATCAATCCGCGGACGGCAGCGTAGAGTTCCTCCGGCCCTTATTTCCGGCGGTGAAGTTCATCGTCAATGCGGAAAATGCCGGGTTTGCACGGGCCAACAACCAGGGTTTGGAACAGGCAGGAGGCGAGTATATCCTTTTCCTCAACCCCGATACCATCCTGCCGGAAGATATCGTCCGGCGTTGTCTTTCCTTTTTGCAATCCCCGCCGCCCCCGCCGCCCCCCACGTCGCAGCCCCCCGCGTCGCCGCTCCCCCGGATCGGCGGTCTTGGCGTCCGGATGATCGATGGCAGCGGCCGGTTTCTGAAGGAGTCCCGCCGCGGTTTCCCCTCTCCGTGGGTTGCTTTTTGCAAACTCTCGGGACTGACGGCCCTCTTTCCCCGATCCCGCTGGTTTTCTGCCTATTACCTGGGCTATTTGCCGGCAGACCGTACGCATCCCTCCCCCGTATTATCGGGAGCTTGTTTTTGGATCAGCCGGGCTGCGCTCCGCGAGACAGGGCCGTTCGACGAAAAGTTCTTTATGTATGCCGAGGATATCGATCTGAGCTATCGGCTGGAAAAAGCCGGCTTTGTGAATTACTATCTTGCCGATACCACGATCGTTCACTTTAAAGGAGAAAGCACTCAAAAGGATATTCGTTATGTCCGGCAATTCTACAAGGCTATGAACCAATTCCAGCGCAAACATTTCAGCAGCGGTATGCCGGGCCTCTTCCGGGGAGCGCTCGTGGCGGCGATTTGGCTGCGGGCAGGGCTCGGGGCAAGCAAAATCGCCGGCCGCCGCCACAGGGCTACGGCCTCCCGCCGCCAGACGGCGACAATAGCCCCCCACCAGCCGAACACGATGTCTCCCCGCCGGACCTTGCTGATAGGCGATCCGACCGGAATAAGCGAGCTGCGGTCACGGTTACCGGTCGCCGGGGAAAGAACGGCGGCGCCGGACCGGCAACAGGCGGAGGAGATCATTTTTTGCGTGGGGGACGAATTCTCCTTTAAGGAGGCCATCGGGGCACTGGAAGCAGCAGCTCCTTACAGAAAAGGGCAGCAGGTGAAATTCTATACGGCGGGTAGCCATGCGGTGGTTGGCAGCGCACACCGGGACGGCCCCGGAGAAATCCGGGTATTATAACGATAGCTCCGCTATCAGCTTTTTTAGCTGTTTGCGGGTTAAGAACCAACCGATCAGCAGCAGGACCAGCCAGGCAATGACCCGGATATATGCCTGCTCCTGGGTCGTACCCGCAGGGATCAGCCAGCGGTTGAGCTGTTGGTTCCACAGCCGGTCCAGCCAGCCGGGCAGGAGGAAAAGAAGAGGAAAGGCAATCAGCTTTCCCTTATACCCGGGTAGCCGCAAAAATGCCCGCAGTAGCGGCGGCACGACCAGGAGTAGCGCGATCACCAATCCGGTCACCGTCGCAAAATGCCGGTTGGAATAGGGGCCATGCCGCTGCATCCACCGGATACAATCGGTGAGATCACCGCCCCCGACAAAAGCGGCTGCCAGGTTGTTCAATGGCAGACAGGCAAAGACCAGCGCGCAACCAAGGGAGTTTTGTTCCGTCGGATTATCGGGATGTAACAGGAGCCAGCCAGTCCAGAGCAGCACGTAATTGATACAGGGACCGGCGATGGAAACGAGGGCGTGCTGACCAGCGGAGGGCGAGCCGCAAAAATCCCAACCGTCAAACACGCGTTTTCCCCAGCAATGGCAAGTGGCTCTGACCATCAGCAAATGCGCCCAATCATGGAATTCGTGTACCAGGAATACCAGGATCAGGAAGGAAAGGACATAAAGGGGGGGGGCTTTCAGGTTCATAAGCGTTCAGTTAAATAAATGTAGCAAAAATATCATCCAAAACGTTAATTTCGCCGCATATAAAAGACCGGGTTATTCAATGGCATTGATTGAGATTCAATTACCTAAATCCTTGGCTCAAGCGCTACGGCTGCCCCAGAAGTCTCCCAGGCGGCAACAGTTGAAAGTATTGCGAAAACTGCTTCGGAAGGCAAGGTTTACTGAATTCGGTCAGCAATATCGTTTTGATGAGATCGTCCTGAACCGGAATCCCGACAAAAAATTCCAGGAAATCGTCCCGGTCTGCGACTACAGCAGCATCTATGAAGCCTGGTGGAATCAGACATTGGAGGGCAACGCGGATGTCTGCTGGCCGGGAAAGATCAAATATTATGCGCTTTCTTCCGGCACCTCCGAAGCCGGGAGCAAATACATCCCCATCACCAACGATCTGCTGCGCGGCAATCGCATCGTCATGGTCAGGCAATTGCTGACCCTGCGCACCTATCGTGATATTCCGGTCAAGAGCCTCAGCAAGGGTTGGCTGATGATCGGCGGTACCACCAGCCTGCAAAAGGGCGCCGGGTATTACTCCGGTGATCTCAGCGGCATCACCGCACGAAAAGTTCCCTTCTGGTTCCAACCCTTCTACAAACCAGGAAAAAAGATCGCGCGTACCAAGGACTGGACAAAGAAACTGGAAGAGGTGGTCAGACTGGCCCCGCAATGGGATATCGGGTTCCTTGTCGGAGTACCGGGTTGGATACAGCTTTGCATGGAGAAGATCATCGAACGCTACAAGCTGAACAATATTCATGAGATCTGGCCCAATCTCGCGTTCTTCGTACACGGCGGTGTATCCTTTGAACCCTATCGAAAAGGGTTTGAGAAATTGCTGGGTAAGCCATTGACCTATATCGAGACCTATCTGGCCTCGGAAGGTTTTATCGCTTATCAGGATAGCCAATACGCGAAAGGCATGCGCCTGGTCACCAACCAGCATATCTTCCTGGAATTCGTGCCGTTTGACGATAAGAATTTTGACGCCGACGGAAATCTGGTCCCGAACCCCGAAGCATATATGATCCATGAAGTAGAGGAGGGAAGGGACTATGCGCTGTTGCTGAGCACCAGCGCGGGCGCCTGGCGCTATCTCATCGGAGATACGGTCCGGTTTGTGGACAAGGAACGCTGCGAAATCATCATCACGGGGCGGACCAAACATTTCCTGAGTCTTGTCGGAGAGCACCTCTCCGTGGACAATATGAATAAGGCGGTGCAGCTGGCCAGCGAGGAAATGAATCTCTCCATCCGGGAATTCGCCGTGGCCGGTATTCCCCATGGCTTGTTCTTTGCACACCAATGGTGGTTATCCTGTGGCGATCCGGCCGATGAGGAATTGTTGCGCCAAAAGATCGACGACAAATTAAAAGCGCTGAACGACGACTATGCCGTTGAAAGAAGCAGCGCATTAAAAGACATTTATGTAAAAGTGTTGCCGGAGCAAAAATTTATGGATTTCATGCGGCTAAAAGGCAAAATCGGGGGACAGCATAAATTTCCCAGAGTGCTAAAAGGCAAAATACTAAAGGACTGGCAAAAATTCCTGGAAACGGGAAGTATCTAATAGACATTTCTATTTTATGATGGAGTCGATATTGAAAGGATTGGCGCTGGGATTTGTTCTTGCCTTGTCGGTAGGGCCCATCATCTTTACCATCATCAAGCAAAGCCTGGACAACGGGCACAAAGGGGGATTCAGTTTTGTCGCCGGTGTCTGGATCAGCGATATCCTGCTGGTCGTGCTGAGCAATACGCTGACAGTCCTCGTGTCCACCATGCTGGAGCATAGCCGGGTCATTGCGTTAGGCGGCGGCAGCTTTCTCATCGCCATGGGCATTTATTTCGTTTTCTTTAAAAAGGTCTCGCTCGGCAAAGAGGCGGATGGCGGAGAAACCCGATTCCGTAAAAGAGATATGGCCAGGGTCTTTGCGTCCGGATTCATTATCAATACCCTTAACCCCGGTGTTATATTCTTCTGGCTGGGAAATGCCACGGTACTCTCTCTTAACCATACCATCCAGGAACGGATCGTAATTTTTTCCGTGTGCCTTCTCGTCAATATGAGCGCCGACGTAGGAAAAGTGATGATGGCCGGCAGACTCAGGAGCAAGCTGACGATCCACACGCTGTCGATCATCAATAGGATCGCCGGTACGATCCTTATCGGTTTCGGGATAGCCCTGCTCTGGGATGTGATTTTTTTTCATAAGGTCCTGCGATGATTTGTTGCATATTAACAACTATCTTGCTTCGATCTTTGTAAGTTTGGAACTATATGATGCACAAGCTATTCATATTATTTATTTGCCTTATTCCATTTTGTAGCCACGCTCAAAACGACGTGCTGGTCTTGCAAAGAAGGGGCATGCATGAACGGGCCTATACGGTAGGCGATCCCCTGGTCTTCAAGACCATCTACGGGCAATGGTTCAACGGCACGATCGAGGACCTGCACCATGACACGGTATATATTGCCGGACAGGCCTTCAACTACCACGAGATCGCCGTCATTCGCAGGACAAATACAACTTTCAACTGGTCCGAGGCCGGCGCGTTTATGATGGCCGTCGGCGCAGTATGGACGGCCGTCAGCGTTGTCAACGGTCTTCTCCGGCAGGACCACCCCAATCAATGGTTCACTACCGGAGGGTACGTTTTCGGCGGTGCTTTGCTGGCCGGAGGATTCATGCTGGTCGAGCTCACCTCCAAGTATTATAAGCTGGGCGGGAGGTTTAAGCTGGAATACCTTCAGATTACAAAGGACAAGCGCTAATAAAAATGCCTTTAAACACCAAAGGACTAATCCCCCGGGCCTGGAGAGTGATCCGTCGCGTCTTCATCGTCTTGTTCTTTTTGCAACTGTTCTATATTCTCCTCCTGAAATGGGTCAATCCGCCGATCACGCTTACCCAGGTAGGCAGCCTGCTGGACGGCGACGGTCTCAAGCGCACCTATGTCGGCATGAAGGATATTTCGCCGTATGCGAAGCTGGCGGTTATCAGCACGGAAGATCAGCTCTTCCCCGATCACGACGGGTTCGATTTCAAAAATATTGAAAAGGCGATGAAGCATAACCAGAAGAGCAAGTCGCTGCATGGAGCCAGTACGATCAGCCAGCAGGTCGCAAAAAATGTTTTTCTCTGGCAGGGCCGCACCTGGCTGCGGAAGGGCCTGGAGGTTTATTTTACGTTTATGATCGAATTAGTATGGGGGAAGAAGCGGATACTCGAAATGTATCTCAATGTTGCGGAGATGGGAAAAGGGATCTATGGGATCGAAGCCGCCGCACACTTTTACTACCATAAGTCGGCCAGGGACCTTACCCGGCTGGAAGCCGCCCGGATCGCCGCCTGCCTGCCCAATCCGAAGATCTATACGGTCAAGCCCCTGTCAGATCGGGTAGCCAGCCGCTCCGCCTGGGCTCTGGGCCAGATGAGCCACCTCCAGGACGACCCCGATATCCAGAAATTATTGCAGTAACACAGCATCATCCCGACCGCCGGATCGTCAGCCTTTCCACCGCCGCCACCGCATGCTCCAGCCGCTGACCGGCCGTTCCTCTGATCTCGGCCCAGGGAATAGTTTGGTTGACCAGGAGATCCTTGTAAATATGAAATAGCCGCTCCCGCGTTTCCAGGTCGGGATATTCGCGCAACGCTTCGGCCTCCCAGGGCAGGTCTGTACAACAGAGCAGATAGGCATCATATGGACGCCGGGCGATTTCTTCCAGTATCCAGGTTTCACAGCGGCCAAACACATATTCGCTCCACACTTTTATCACATAAAGATCGGTGTCGATAAAAAGGAAACGCTCTGCGGCGGCAGTCCGGGGCGGCGCCTCTCCCGCCCGCATCATCGCTCCCGTCTTGTCTTCCCCGGCCAGTTGCCCGCGGGCGATCGTAGAAAGATCTTCATAGGTATAGTCCATCCCATGGCGCTCGAGATACTCGCGGGCATATTCCCGTACCCACTCCGTGTGATAATGCGCTGCCAATGCTTCACACAGCGTGGATTTGCCGGTCGACTCCGGCCCAATGACAACAATTTTTTTAAGCGGCATACCTTGTTTGTTTTGCCTTTTTACTCCACTCCAGTAACCCGGATACCGCCATCATCAGCAAGATCACATAGTAAACGCTGGTGAAGACGTAATGCTTGACAAAATACAAAGGAATGGACGAAAAATTCGTGGCGATCCACCAATGCCAGCTTTCGACTTTCTTTTTTGCCATCAGCCACATGCCGGTATAGGCGGTCGCGGAGGCAAAGGCATCGGCCCAGGGGATCGCCTGGGGAGCGAAATCTTTCTTCAGATAGGTTAAAGCGAAATAGACGGGAGCGTAACATATTCCAAAAAACCCCAGTTGCACAAGCCGCTCCCTGCGGGAAGACCGGGTGATCCGCAGAAGATGCTGCTGCCGGTCGTCTTTTCTTGCCCATAGAACCCAGCCATAGATGCTGACGACCGTATAATAAAGGTTTACACTGGCTTCACCCAGGAGCGAAGATCTATAACTGAGCCAGATATAGAGGATGGTATTGACGAGACCTGTCGGGTAGACCCAGATATTCTCCTGGCGGCTGAACCAGACACTGAGGATGCCGGTAATAACGGCGATGAATTCAAGCCAGGAAGTATGTTGAATATCCAGGACGAACTGGCGATAGAGGTCGGCAAACACCGTCAGGAATGTCGTCATGAAGATTATTCTGCTTCGGCAACCACTTCTTTCACCTCGGGGATCATACGTTTCATCATACCTTCGATGCCGGCCTTGAGGGTGATCATGGAAGAAGGACAGCCCGAGCAGGAGCCTTGCAGCATGAGGTTGACAGTGCCTTCATTATAGCTCTTGAACTGAATGGCGCCGCCGTCCATTTCAACCGCAGGCTTTACATAATTCTCCAGCAATTCCTTGATCCTTTTTACGACGTCATCGTCATCGGCATCAATGCTGTTGCCTTCCGATTTGACAAGGACGATTTCCTCTTCGTTGATGACCGGTTTATTTTCTTCCAGGTATTCCTTTAGAAACTGGCGAATGGCGGGGATGACATCATCCCAATCCGTATCGGGGGTCTTGGTGAGCGTTACAAAATTGCTGGCGATAAACACGCTTTTTACAAAGGGAAAACCAAACAGCTCGATAGCCAGCGGAGAAGGTTTGGCAGTCTCGGTGTCCGGGAAATCGATGCTTTTTCCGGGATACAACAACTTATTGGCCACGAATTTCATCGTTTCCGGGTTGGGAGTCATTTCGGTATAGATGCTGATAACCGGATTACCTGTTCTGATCATAAAAAAGCCGTTTATTGGATGCGCCAGGATGGGCGTTTATCCCGTAAAGATAGCAAATCCGGTGCAAAACCGCTGTTTATCCCCTAAAAAATGCAACAATGTTTCAAAATGTAAAAATACCCCGGACAATCCTAATTTTGTGGTATTATGAATAAGAAGAAGATAGGCTTTCTGATCGGGTTTTTTATCCTGCTGTTTATCGGCTTTTATTTTGCCCTGACCCGCCTGGTACCGGGTTTTGGATCGCCGACGCTCCCCGTGCTCAGCCAGGTGCCTTCTTTTTCGTTCGACAACCAGGAAGGCAGGATGATCACCGAGAAAGACCTCGCGGGAAAGGTCTATGTCGCGGAATATTTTTTTACCACCTGCAGGGGTATTTGCCCCAGGTTGAACATCAATATGAAGAAAATAGCCGGCGATTATTCGGGGGAAGCGGATTTCCGCATCCTTTCCTATACCGTGGACCCGGAGACAGATAGCGTAGGCCGGATGAAACATTACGCCGATTCTCTGGGCGCCGACCCGCAGCGATGGTGGTTTCTCACCGGCAGAAAAGACAGCCTGTACCATTTAGCGAGGAATGGGTATCTGCTGGACGACCCGAAGAACAATGCGCTAAATATCAATGAGCAGTTCCTGCATACTCAATTTCTGGCATTGGTGGACAAGAGCGGCCGGGTCAGAAAAATCTATGACGGGTTGAAGGAAGACGAACTGGACGAGCTGGAAAAGGATATAACGGTGTTGCTTAAAGAAAAAGCCGATGCTCCACGGTTTGCCAATTCTCTTCTAAAGACGCCGTAGGCGAATCCGGGTTATCTTAATTCTCAAAAAACACCTATGCGGCAAACATTATGGAAAAGAAAATAGACGACCTTCTGAAAAAAAGTCAACTAAGCGTCACCGGGGGCCGCCGGAAGATCCTGGAATTATTCCTGCAACAGGATGGCGCGTTATCGCATAGCGATATTGAAAAAAAAGCGGGCGAGAAATTCGACCGGGTTACCGTTTATCGCACACTGCAGGCGTTTCTTGAAAAAGGGTTGATACACAGTATACCTACTTCGGATAATTCTATACGTTACGCGTTATGTAAAGACGACTGTTTTGGTGGACAACACCGGGATGATCATGTGCATTTTATTTGTAACCATTGCGGCAATACGATGTGTTTGGAAGGGGTGGTTGTTCCACCTATAAAACTTCCCCGCGGTTACATCGCACAACAGGTAGAAATGCTCGTGAGCGGCATTTGCAAGAGCTGCAGTCATGGACTGTAATGTCTGTGCACCGTGTGCACGAACCGGACTCAGTCCGGTTCAAAAGAAAGCCCCGATGTAGAAACACCGGGACTTTTGGTTAAGGCTCTGATTAGTAGCTTCTTTATATCTAAGACGGTTGCCCGTCTGATCAGTTTTTAAATCACTCCTTGCAAATATAGCCGTAAAAAAGCATACGAACAAGAGCAAACTCTACTACTTTACGGGTATTTTGTCATTTTTTTCGGCGGATATTTTTTCCATTTCTTCTCCGACAAAATCCATCAATTGTTTAATCTGATCTTTAGCAAAGTTAAACTTCACGCCCGCGGCATCGTATAATTCCGGCAAGGTCCGTGTCGCGCCAAGACTGAGCGCCTGTATATAGTTCTGCAAAGCCTTGTCTTTATTGCGCTTATACTGCATCCACAAACCAAGCGCTCCTAACTGGGCAATACCATATTCAATGTAGTAGAAGGGCACTTCGAACAAATGCAGCTGCTTCTGCCAACCATATTCCCGAAACTTCTCCAACCCATCCCAGTCAACGGAATGAGAGGAAAACTCTTCCAGGATTTCCATCCATTTTTGTTTTCTTTCTTCCAGGGTATGGGCAGGGTTTTCGTATATCCAATGTTGAAATTTGTCAATAGTAGCAATCCAGGGGAATATGGTGATCACTCTTTCAAGCTGATGTTCGCGTGCTCTTGCTAAATCGTTTTGATCTTCAAAGAATAAATCCCAGTGATCCATGGTGAATAATTCCATCGACATGCTCGCCACTTCTGCGATCTCCATGGGATAATCTTTGAAGGCGCTCAGCTTCAGCGGATGTGTCAAAAAGGAATGAATGGCATGGCCGCCTTCATGTACCATCGTTGTCAGATCGCCCATTTGGCCGGAAGCATTCATAAAAATAAAGGGAGCGCCGGTTTCTGCTAACGGACAGTTATATCCGCCCGGAGCCTTTCCTTTCCTGCTTTCCAGATCGAATCGCCCCATTTTCAACATGGTATGAAGACAATCGCCAAAAAAAGGATTGAGCTGATTGAAACAGGCGATTGTTTTCGTCAGCAGATCATCGCCATTCGTAAAGGGGCGAAGCGGTTTTATCCCTTCGGGTTCTGCTTCGCCATCCCAGGGCCGTAGCGTATCCAACCCCAGTTTCTTTTTCTTTTTCTCATTGATCTTGTTGACAAGCGGTACCACATATTCCCTGACCGCCTCATGAAAGCGGAAGCAATCTTCTTTGGTATAGTCGAAACGGCCCAGCTCTTCGAATTTAAAATCCCGGTAATTGGGTAGGCCGGCATTTAGCGCCTGCTGGTTACGGATGCTGATCAATTTGGAATACAAGTCGTTCAACACATCCTTGTCTTGTCCCCTTCTTTCCTGGATCTTACGATAAACGGCTTCCCGTAATGACCTGTCCGGACTTTCCAGGAATTTGCTGGCTTGCTGCAGGGTATATTCACGACCATCCACTTCTACCGTCATTTTACCGGAGATGACGCCAAACTGCTGCGCCAGGACGCTGGCTTCTGCATACAGGGGAATATTGGCTTCCCGGAAGAGCTCGATCCTCTTTTTAACGGAGCGCAGATAGGTGAAATATTCCTTGGGATCCAGTTCCTGCGTATGCGGGTTTTCCACCAGTCGCCGGTTGAGCCGGTCGGCATAAGGCTGGATTCTGGGCTGGATTTCCAGATAAAAATAATTGAATGACTCTTCCAGACTTTTGTTTTCCGTATCGCAGGTCATTCGGATCTGTCGCCAGCAGGCATCTTCGCTTATCACGGCTTCGAGCTCGCTCATGTCGACCAACCACCTCTCCAGGTCTGCCCTGCAGTCCAGCGGACGTTGTTCCAGTTCCTGAAAATAGTGTTCCAGGCTGTTCCAATCTGTCAGAGTATAATCGGCCGGCAAAAAATGCCGTGCCGGTTTTTGCAATTCAGCGGTAGGTGTCATCATCACTTTTTCTTTTTGGCGGCTTTTTTCGGCTTTTCAGCGGTCGGTTTTTCCGCTTTTTTTGCCTTCTCCGTTTTTTCTGCTTTGTTTTTCTTATCAGCCTTGGCGCTTGCGGCCGCCTTCTTTGCGACAGGAGCATCGGCAACCCCAGCCTTTTTGGCTTTTGGCTTCTCATCTGCCGGCGTTGCTTTTTCCGCGGCTACCGCTTTCTCTTCCTTCTTTTTTGGAGCAGGTTTCGGGGCAGGCTTTTCTTTCACTGGTTCTTCCGTCCCGGCTGCCGATTCTTCCGGCTCCTCCTCCGGTTCTGACAATTTAATCTCGATATTGTTTGCTTTCAGAACTGAAAACCATTTTACCATTTTCTTCAGGTCACTGCTGTAGACGCGGGAAAAATCCAGATCCGGATAGACTTTTGTAAAATAAGTCTTCAGCTCCGAACCATCTTTTTCATCCGGCAGCTTTGTGGAGCTTGCTTCCATCGCTTTCAAAATATCCACCAGGTTGACATTGTCGCGGACCGTATAGACCTCGATACTTTCCAGGTGTGAAAAATTATGGATGCGGCTGGCGACAAACCTCGTTGTCTTATCGTCCAGCGAACGGACGATGGCTCCGTCAGATTTGCTGCTTAACAATTCGTACAATCCCGGCAATCCGGTTACGGCTATGATCTTGTTGTATTCCATATTGATGCGTGTTGACGGCCTATCTGGGCCTTTTATTCGCGCCTCGCGGCTATTTTTAAATTTTGCCCCTCGGCGCGAAAGGGAGAGCTTCGGCGGAACTTCGTTCCTCGTTCCACCTCGTTCGCAACCTTCGCATTCGCTCGGTTGTTTCTGAGCCTTTCGGCAACGGACCGGTGGTCCGTTTTGAGGGACATGCAAGTTAATGTTAATAGATCATTTGCAGACAATTATTTTCCCTGCAAACGAGCTTCTGGAAAGCTGCGTTCCTCGCTTAGAACTTCGTCGGAACGTCGTCCCTTGTTCCTCCTCGTTCGTACCCTTCGCTCTGCTCGGGTACGCTCCTAACCTTCGCTCCGCTCGGTTACATTAAGTACCTTCACCAGATTTTTTTTCAAAGTCGCATAGTCGGTATAGCCGCCGGTCAGCAAGTAAAACTTCGAATCATTCACCTGTAAAAATACGGTCGGGAATCCCGTCACCTTCAGCTGCTTTACCAGGGCAAACTCTTCATAAGCTTTTTCTTTATAGCCCGGATCGTGTAGCTTATGGTAGAACTCCGTTTCAGGAATCTCATATTTCTCCAGCAGGTGACGATAGGCTTCATCATCGGTGAGGTCCCGCCCTTCGTAATGAAGGGCATACTGAAGCTCCGCGCTAAAGGGAACGCACAGATCAGGATGATAGTCCCGGAATACGCAAAGCGCGATGGCCGGCTTTTCCGAACTGGGGTACCAGTCGCTTTCATCCGGATGAAAAATATGCCAGAGCCAGTCTTCGCCAAAGCGGATACCCGTGCGTTCCTCGACGGTCTTATAGGCTTTTTGAATATAGCCTGCCATAACCGAGACCGGCTGTGCTGTTTCCGGCAGGATCATTCCACCGGAGAGCACCTCGAAGGCGATTGCCTGGCGGTATTCTTCAAAGATGCGGCTGATGATGGGACTGAACCCATAGCACCACCCGCAATAAGCATCATAACAATAGTATAAAGTAGGTGTCATAAAAACTATTTGCCGGGAACAAGCTCAGCTTATTCCCGGCAAATTTGAAATAAAAGGACGATATAATAAAAGAGTTAGTGTCTCCTTCCACCACCGCCACCGGAAGGTCTGGACCCACCACCGGACGGTCTCGACCCGCCGCCTGTCGAACGGGGAGCGCTGGCGCCGCTTCTGGCCTGCTGGAAATTCTGCGCCCTGACCTGACCGCGATTCCGCATTTGCTGATCCCGGTTTAGGTTTTGGACCGAATTGTTGTTCTGCACCGGCCGCCATGAATTGTTGCTCCGCTGCTGCCATTGATTGGTTCCCGTATTGTGCTGGTAAACATTTCCGGCACGGTCCGAGTAGACATTATTGCCGCCGGGCCGCCCACCGTTCACAACGCCCCCAGGCCGCCCACCGGTAACACCCGGTCTGGAAACGGTACGGGGACTGAACGTGTGATTGTCACGGGTGATCACACCAGGACGGCTGGCGTAAATATTCGTATGATAACTATTGATAAATGTATTCCGGTTGCGGGCGAAGCCGGGACCATAGAAACCATTGGTACGATACCGGTTCCAGGCAAAAGCAGGGCGATAAATGTGCGGGCCCCACCAGCCGCCACCCCAGCCGCCCCAGCCGCCATGCCAGCCAAAGCCCAGGCCGATGCCGAAATGGAACCAGCCAAAGCCATAACCATAGCCCATGCACCAGCCGGCATAAGGATTGTAGCCGAAACCAAAACCCCAGGACCAGGGACGGGGATAATAGTAGCCGTTGAACCAGGGATTATAGTAGAACCCGGTTCCGTATACTACCGTCGGACCATAGATATAGGCGTTGAGGTAACCCGGCGTATAACCCATGTATACATAGTCGGGGGTTACATCATATACATATACATATTTTACGTTGTACAGCGGGGAAGTCGGAGGAATAGCATCCACCTCCGCCGGCCTTTCCGTTGCTACCGTCCAGGGACCGTTAGGACCGGGCGCCTGAAACCAGACACCATTGTCCACGCTATAATAAACGCCGTTCTCCTGGATAACAGAGGCGCCGGTATTGGTTGCATATTGCATGTCCGTACCCTGCAAAGGAGAAAATTGCGGATCGCCATCATAGTTGACGGAAGTCGTAGCCGTGCTTCTGTCGACCTTGGCCGTCTGCGGGATCTGCGCATCCATAATGGCTTCCCGGGCGGCATCGGTACCGGCTACGCTGGCAAGTACATTATCCTTTGGCGAACCCTCGGGTATTTTGGCAAAATCGGGGGGCAGTGCATTGGCAGCGACATAGTGCCAGCCGCCATTAAGGGCGCCGGAAGAATACCAGCGGCCGGAGATCAGCACATAGTATTTGCCGCTCTGATCCTGGAAAATATCGTTTTGTGAGTTGCTGACATAAGAAAGACCCGTCCCCTGAATAGGAGTAAAGGTCGGCTGTCCGTTCGTCTGGATCAGCTCGGCCTGGGAAGTGGAGACGACGATATCCGATGTCGTGTTATCCTGCGCCGCGGCAGCTGAATCCGTATAGCCGGCATTAGAACTATTGGCATTGTCTACCGCGGTCTGGACCTGCTGCAGCTCTGACGGAATATTGCCTGCGGGCGAATAAGGACCAGTTGCTTCCTGTGCGGTATACCAGTGTTTGCCGCCATAAAGGTAGAATTGGTTGTCATGCCCCTTGACAATCGTAAACGGAGTGTTTTGAACGACATCCATACCCCAATCCTTATTATTTTGCAGTTTGGGCTGACCGTCGATCATGACCAGCAGCGAAGGGTGGTCGGCGTAGATGATGCGCGGTGCAGCCGTGCTGAGGTCTTTGGATAATTTCCGTTGCTCGCTGTCCTGGTCCAGGGAGGCGAGCACCTCGTCCAGCGAAAGATCACCTGCCGTCTGGGGCAGATTTGTTTCCAGCGCCGTCTTCATGCTGTTGATGAAGTTGTCGTCCGGCTGACCGGGGAATTTAACATTGGGCACTTTTGCCGACTGGATAACGACCCGGCGGGCATCCCTGTCCGTCTCGACATTCGATACCGACCAAAAGGTCCCGAAGACGGGATCCTGCTTGCCGGGTTGAAGGACGGATATAGCCCAGCGGGACTTTAAGACATTATTGGAAAAAGACTCCGGCTGCGGCTGGTAAATCTTTACCACCGTACCGTCATCCATGGTGAAACTCCTGGGCCAATCCTGCTGCTGCGGGCCGGCCTGTGGAGGAGGACCCTGCGGGGGCGGCGCCTGCTGAGAAAAGGCAGGACTGGTTAAAACGCTAACAGCCAAAAGCATAGAGAAAACCGTATGCATGCTTCTCATATATTGTTTTTTATTCGTTTACAAGGTTAAAACAGACAATTTTGATGCCTTAAAAAGTCCCTGGCCCAAAATCTGCATATATGACTTTTTTTAAGGGCTAAAGTTTGCCCGCATTTACAAATGAGATGTTAAAAAGCGATTAACAAATGCCCGGCTGGCGTCCCTCCGTCCCACTGGACTGTGCGGCCCGGTTGGCACGGCCGATGCCATCATCAATGCGCTTCCAGCCAGTTGATCCCGTCGCCAATCTCGGCATTGGCAGGAACATCCTGCGGTAGGGGAAGTGCAGTCTGCATACAACGCATTATTATGGGTTTAATTATATCCAATTCGTCTTTGTGGGCGTCGAAGACCAGCTCATCATGGACCTGCAGCAGCATTTTGGACCGGAAGCCCTGCCGCCGGAATTCCTCATGCACTTTTATCATGGCCAGCTTGATCATATCGGCCGCGGTTCCCTGGATAGGGGAATTGATCGCATTTCTTTCCGCAAAGCCTCTGATCGTGAAATTGGCGGAATTGATGTCCTTCAACCAGCGTTTGCGGCCCACTAAAGTCTCGACATAACCATGTTCCCGGGCGAAATTGATGGTTTCATCCATATAGCGCTGGATTCCCTCAAATTGTTTTTTATAGTTATCTATGATCTCCCTTGCTTCGGACCGGCTGATGCCCAGGTTGTCCGCCAGGCCAAAGGCCCCCTGGCCGTATATAATACCAAAATTCACGCTTTTTGCCTTGTACCGCATTTCCTTCGTCACTTCCTTTTCGTCCACATTAAACACCTTTGCTGCAGTGGCCGTGTGGATATCCTTACCTTCCCGGAAGGCGGCGCACATATTCGGGTCGCCGCTGATGGCGGCGACAATCCGCAATTCGATCTGCGAATAGTCGGCAGAAACCAGGACAAACTCCTCATTTCGCGGGATAAATGCCTTACGGATCTCCCGGCCGCGTTCCGTACGGATAGGGATATTCTGGAGATTGGGATTATTGGAGCTCAGCCGGCCCGTGACAGCCACCGCCTGCGCATAGCTGGTGTGTACCCGGCCCGTCTTCCGGTTGACCATCTGCGGTAGCGCATCGACATAGGTGGACTTGAGCTTCGTCAACTCCCGGAAGGCCAGGATGTCGTCCACGATCTGGTGCCTGCTGGCCAGCTTTAGCAACACGTCTTCACCCGTCGCATATTGCCCCGTCTTTGTCTTCTTCGCCTTGGGATCGAGCAGCATTTTTTCAAAAAGAATCTTCCCCAATTGCTGCGGTGAGGCGAGATTGAACCGCTCTCCGGCCTGCTCGTATACTTTCTCCTCCGACTGACGCGCATCCTTATCCAGCTCTTTGGAGTATTCACGGAGAAATTCCATATCCACGCGGATACCTTCGAATTCCATATCGGTCAGCACCCGGACCAGCGGATTCTCCACTTCGTAAAAAACCTTTTCTACCGCTTTTTCTTTTAGCCGGGGGAAAAAAACCTGCTTTAGCTGTAAGGTGATATCGGCGTCCTCTGCCGCATAGTCCGTAATCTTCTCCAGCCCTACATCGCGCATATTGCCCTGCCCTTTTCCTTTTTTCCCGATCAGCTCCTCGATGTGTACCGGCTCATAACCCAGGAACTGGGCGCTCAGGAGGTCCATACTGCGCTTGCCTTCAGGATCTATCACGTAATGAGCCAGCATCGTATCGAATAGCTCCCCTTTCGGCTCCACCCCGTACCATTTCAGCACAAGCCAGTCGTATTTCAGGTTTTGGCCGATCCAGGTTACGGAGCCGGCATCGAACAACGGACGAAAGGCATCGACTATCTTTTGGGTTGCAGCCGAGTCGGCAGGGCAGGGAACATACCAGGCTTCTCGGGGTTGATAGGAGAAGCTCATCCCGACCAGCTCCACATCGTTGGGATCGATGCCGGTCGTTTCAGTATCGAAACAGATCTCTTTTTGCGGCAGCAGCAAGGCCAGCAGATCGCCGATCGCCTTGTCTCCAACGACGGACATATAGGTATGCGGCGTGTTGTGAATGGTTTTGCCGCCATGCGCTGTGACTACGGGACTCTCTGGTGCTTCGCCTCCTTCCTGATCTTCCTCCCCTCTTTCTACGGCTGCTTCCAGGCGGGTGCTGGCTTCCTCGAGCCTTTCCAGCTCTGTGGGCGCCCCGTCTTTTCCCGGCGCGCCGCTTTTTCCCTGAACTCCCGCATCCGGTTTCTTCCTGGCCGCCGCCGTCGGCTTGACCGCATTGCCAAACAGATCGGTTTGCACCCCTTCCGGCGCCGTATAACCGCCGGTGGCGCCCCCCGAAGCAGCGACACTTTCACCCAGTATCCTCTTTCCCAGCGTCCTGAATTCAAGCGCGGTAAAGATTTCATTCAGGGCTTCCTTATTCCAGTCCTTCAGCCGGAAATTCTCTTCATGGAAGTCTACCGGGACGCTGGTGATGATGGTCGCCAGCTTCTTGCTCATCACCGCCAGCTCTTTTCCTGCCCGGACCTTCTCGCCCAGCGCGCCTTTGATGTTATCGGCATTAGCCACCACATTCTCCAGCGTACCCCACTCGCCCAGCAGCTTGGCCGCCGTTTTTTCACCGACCCCTTTGATACCCGGGATATTGTCCACGGCATCGCCCATCAGACCCAGGATGTCGATGACCTGCACGACATCTTTGATATTCCATTTTTCACAGACTTCCTTCGGCCCCAGAATTTCGGCGGTGCCGCCCTGGTAGCCGGGTTTGTAGATCTTTATCTTTTCGGATACCAACTGGCCATAATCTTTGTCCGGAGTGACCATATATACTTCATATCCGGCCGCGGCAGCCTGCTTGCTCAGCGTGCCGATCACATCGTCGGCTTCAAAGCCGTCCAGCTCGATACAAGGGATATTGAACCCCTTGACGATGGCTTTTATATCGGGCAGCGCGCTGATAAGATCCTCAGGAGCTTCCTGGCGGTTGGCCTTGTAGTCGGCGAAGTCGGTATGGCGCTCCGTCGGCGCCTCCGTGTCAAAACATACTGCCATATGAGAAGGATGCTGATTGTTGATCAGGTCGACCAGCGCATTGGTAAAACCAAACTGCGCATTGGTGTTGCGTCCCTGGGACGTAATCCGCGGACTGCTGATCAGCGCATAATAAGCGCGGAAGATCAGCGCCATGGCATCCAGCAGAAAGACTCTTTTGTCCAAATTTTCCATGGGACGAAATTAGGGATTTCCCAGATAGGGTCTCCGCCCTTGCGCCGCTAATATTTTTAGTTTTTTGTTTGGATTTGGAATAAATTTGTAACGACAATCATATGCCGCGTTACCCGGGCTCTTATTCTTATGAGATGTCCCGCAATTTTGGCAACTTATTGTTATTCAAGCCACTACAAATTGTAGCGCTTTGAAAATGCAGCCCATATAGAAAATGGAATCAATCCTGGAAATATCTTGTAAATAATTACTATCTTCACTCCGCCTGTGGTGCATGAAGGTCGGCTTCAAGCCGTCGAAGGGTATCCTTCTTAGTGCATTTTTGAGCTCTTTCTGGCGAATGAAATTTAGCATGTGTCAATGCATTATTTAAACCTTTTTGAAGGTTGTTAATCGCAGTACATCTTGTACGCTCTGCTATATTTAATACCAACCGGTCATATTTCGTAAACCTTTTCTTTAATAGATGGGAGAGAAGGTCGGCATAGAACTCTGTATCGCTGCTATTGTGCTTTTTTTCAAAGAGATAATATATTTTCCGGGCTACCACAGCTTCGAAATTGCAATCTATTGACCGGATCAATTCAAAGGTCGCTTTGCGTACCTCGGGAAGATCATCCTTAGCGTTCAGGTAATATCCATTTGCGGACTTTTTCTTTCGGATGCTCGGAATCTTTTCATAATAGGGGTCTTCCGCTATTTGGTTTTGAAGGTCGACTATTTTTTTCCGGATAGCATTCAAAGGCTCATGAATCTTCAGCAGACCCATGATGAAGCAATTGCTTACCCCATCCTGACCCAATATGGGTATTCTGCCTTTTCCGTAGAAAGTGGCGTCTCCGGCTTCATCCAGAAAATAGTGATAGGCAAAGGTTGGTAGCTTTTCCATACTTTAAGGTTCATTTAAACAAAATTAAATACTTCCTTACTGAAAAAGTTTACAACTTTTGCCCGGCTTTTTTTCGCAGTCACTTATCAAGATTATGCAGAGGGAAGTCAGGCGACTACAAATTGTAGCCAACTCAAAATGCAAGCCGTTGATGGGATGTCTTATTTGACTGATGTAGCTGATACTGAATAACTCTTACGCATTATCCATTCCGTCCCCCAAAACCGAGCTTTTAAAGAGATTCCGCCACGCTGTTTTCGGGTTTTACAGAATAATAAATACCTAAACAGCTCGGCCCTGCCCCTCGAAGTTAAAAATAATCGACTGCTTTCAGCGAATCCATTAGCTGTTACTACGAACGCGCAACGGCACGTAGTCGGGAATCGCATCGTAAGCCTGGGGAGCATTGAACTGTCCCAAGTCTTGGGACAGTTTATTACGAAGCTGAAGTTTTAGCATTTTTGAGGTAGTTCTTTGCTTCTTCGTTCTTTTCAGGAAAAAGATCCCTATTCTTCAGTTTTGCAGCAACCAAAGACAATAGCCCCGATTTTGGCACCTTGACCAACTTCTTTGTATTTTCTTTGGCTTTCATGTTATAAAGTTAAGATTTTTTCACCCCTTCATCTCCTTCAGCCTCTTCTGCAACCCAAACATCTCATCCCTTAACCTGGCGGCCTCCATAAAATCCAGATCCCGCGCCGCCTTCTCCATCTCCTTCTTCATCCGGGCAATCGCCTTCTCCACCTGCGGAATGGTCTGATATACCGGCTGCTCCTCCGCGGCAACCGAGACCAACTCTTCATCAGGAGCGAGGGCGTAGGGGTCGGCCGGGTTATAACCCTTGATATCGAGCACGGAGGTCTGCGCAAATACCTGCTCCTTTGATTTTATTATCGTCCTGGGAATGATACCATGCAATTCATTGAAAACGATCTGCTTTTCCCGGCGGCGCAGCGTCTCATCTATCGTCCGCTGCATGCTTTCGGTCATGATATCGGCATAGAAGATGACCAGGCCGTCGACATTACGGGCAGCGCGGCCCGCGGTCTGCGTCAGGGATTTTTCATTTCGCAGGAAGCCTTCCTTATCGGCATCCAGGATGGCCACCAGCGAGACTTCGGGCAGGTCCAGACCTTCGCGCAGCAGGTTGACGCCGACAAGCACATCGATCTCCCCGAGCCGCAGCTGCCGCAGGATCTCCACCCTTTCCAGGGTGTCCACCTCACTGTGGATATACTTCGATTTGATATCGATACGATGCAGGTATTTGTCCATTTCTTCCGCCATGCGCTTGGTCAGCGTCGTCACCAGCACCCGGTCTCCTTTTTTAACCCGCTTGTCGATCTCATCGAGCAGATCGTCGATCTGGTTGACACTGGGCCTTACCTCTATCGGCGGGTCCAGCAGTCCCGTTGGCCTCACCACCTGTTCGACCACAACACCTTCGGTCTTTTCCAGCTCATAGTCCCCCGGAGTAGCAGAGACATAGATGGTCTGGCCGGTCATGGACTCGAACTCATGAAAGTTCAGGGGCCGGTTGTCGAGAGCACTGGGAAGACGGAACCCATAGTCCACCAGCACCAGCTTGCGGCTGCGGTCCCCGCCATACATCCCGCTGATCTGCGGCACCGTCTGATGGCTTTCATCCAGCACCAGCAGGAAATCCTTCGGAAAGTAATCCAGCAGACAGAAAGGCCGCGTACCAGGCTGACGCCGGTCGAAGAACCGGGAGTAGTTTTCCACCCCGTTGCAATAGCCCAGCTCCCGGATCATCTCCACGTCATAATTGACCCGCTCGCCCAACCGCTGCGCTTCGATATATCTTCCGATACTCTTGAAATAAGCCACCTGGGCCGTCAACTCATCCTGGATCTCATAGAGCACCTGCTGCAGGATATCCTTTGGCGCCAGGTAGAGATTGGCAGGGAAGATGGCCGCATTTTCCATCGGCCCGATTCGTTTGCCGGTCTGGATGTCAAAGCTTTCAATCGAATCGATCTCGTCGCCGAAGAAGCTGATCCGGTAGCCATAGTCCACATACGGCAGGTTAATATCCACCGTATCGCCTTTGACGCGGAAGTTTCCCCGGGCAAATTCGATTTCACTGCGTTTGTACAGGGAGTTGACCAGCGCATGCAAAAAGCCCTGGCGGGAAATCGTCTGTCCGCGCTGGAGGCGGACGATCCCATTCTCGAATTCAGCCGGGTTGCCGATACCATAGATGCAGCTCACCGACGCCACGACAATAATATCCCTGCGGCCGCTCAGCAGCTGCGTTGTGGCCTGCAGCCGGAGCTTTTCCAGCTCCTCATTGATGGAAAGGTCTTTTTCAATATACGTGTTGCTGACCGGCATATAGGCCTCCGGCTGATAATAGTCGTAGTACGATACAAAATAGCCGACGGCATTGTCCGGGAAAAATGTTCTGAACTCCCCATACAATTGTGCCACCAGCGTTTTGTTATGGGTTAACACCAGCGTGGGCCGCTGCACGTTCTGGATGACGTTCGCAATGGTAAACGTTTTTCCCGAGCCGGTAACTCCCAGTAAAGTTTGATATTGTTCCCCCTTGATAAGACCTTCCGTCAACTGACGGATCGCCTCCGGCTGATCTCCGGCGGGAGTATATGGAGCGTGGAGCTTAAATGCCATGAATAAAATTAACGCTTTTTCCTCTTCTTCAACGCCTTTCGGAAAGGGTCCCAGCTGATCTTTAGCTTGCCATCTTCACCGGTCCTGGCCCGGAGCCGCAGGCTCAGCCCGGCCTTGCTGTCGTTGCCCCTGCTTTCCGGGGGGCTGTCGATATTCCTTTCCTTCAGATTGCTCAGCGGGACCTGCAGGCTCATATCCGTCCCTTTCTTCAGGTCATACGTTCCTTCCGCGAAAAGCGTAAAAGCGGTTGATTGGATCTCCATCCGATGCAGCGTCACCGTACTGGAATCGATGTCCAGCCGATTTTGCAGCTGCGCGAACCGGATCTGCGAAAGATCCCTTTTCTTCAGGATCTTCTCATGGATCTTTTCCATGGGCTCGAAGTCGACCAGCTGCCCATCCGTGATGCTAAAGTCCACCGTGCCTTTGCAACTGTTTGGGACAATCGCAGCCTTGTTGGTCAGCAGCCCCGTCATTCGGATATCGGCGCTGATGTTGCCTTTAAGATTATGACCGGTAATGGCTTTCTGACCGAAGTCATCAAAAGATGCGAACAGCCTGGGGATATCGACATGCCCGAGATGTGATTCCAGAGTGAGCGGATTGGCATCTCCATCCGGCCTCCGGGTCAGCGTCGCGCGAAGATCCAGGACGCCTGAGCCCTGTTCTACCGTCATGCTTTTCAGTCGGATCTCGTCGTCCTGAAAGACAAGATCGGCTTTGGCGTGCGCGCCGGAAAATTTTTCAAAGCTGATATCGGCCGCATCCAGGTTGAGGTGGATCAGTCCGTCTTTTAGAAAATTGTCGATCCGGTTGGCCGTTGCGCCGAAGACGCTCGTAGCCGATCGCTTTGCAGTGGCCGTCGTCGAACGGCCGGCAAGCGAAGCAAAATCTTCCAGATCGAGATGAGAAGCATTGAGGCTCCAATCCATACTTACATTTTCCGAATTATGATCGAGCAACGAGATCAGGTTCCTGGCGATGCCCTTTATCTGGACCCGGCTGCTGCCGGCCCGGGCCGAGAGATGTTCTATCACCAGGTCCTGGTCCCGGAAGAGCAATCGGCCATTGGCATTGCTGAGCTGAAAGGTATAAGGAAGATAAACGATAGTACCGGAATCGACATCCAGATGTCCGTTCACCGTGGCGCCCGCCGTATCATTCTCGGACAGAGGGCCCTTGTAGCGGAGGTCCATATTGCACTGCCCTTTCCGGAATTGCAGGGTCTGACTGCCATAGAGGTCGTTTAGCACGGGTAGCGCAAACTGCGAGTGCAGGTCACAAAGCAGCTGGGGATGTTTCAGGTTGGTAATATCGATGGTATCGGCGCGCAGCGGAATGTTCTCCAGCTGACCGGAAAAGGCGGTCAGCCGGATACCGGAATTCTCATCGCCCCGGCCATGCCCGCGGACCCATTCGTTTGTAAAGCTGGCCTGGAAGCTGGCGCCGGTAAAGCGCCCGGTGGGTGTCAGCACACTGCCTTTGTCCAGGACCACGCGGATCTGGATCTGCGGATCGGGCTCATCCGCCGCGCCGGCATCCAGCTGTACATGCACCGATATAGGTTTGTCAATATCGTACTGATCCAGCTTTTGCTGAAGATTGGGCGTCAGCAGCGCGGCAGCCTGCCGGAAAGGGATGTTTTCGGTCTCGATGGTCAGGAAGAAAGGGTCGGGCTTAACCGTCGGGAACAGGCGGCCGGAAAAAATGTAGTTGTGACCGGCTATATTCAGGGTCGCTTTATCGGCCTGAAGTATCTTGCTCGCGGTATTGTAAGAGACTGCAAAATGCCCGGACAGCGGCTTGTCCTTGACAAAACTACCCTTCTCCGTATTGAAGGCGAAACTGTTTACTTTCATCTCCGTCGTAATAGTAAAGAGAAGAAGCCGCTCTTCCCGCTTGATGATAGCGTGCAGCTGCCCGATATCGAGATCGAACAGCTTATGCTTATTCTGCATATCGATCACCCATCTTACATTGGAAAAAGCCACAGCCGGCGGATCGCCTTCGGCCTTTGTCGCGGAAGCCCTGGCGGAAGCCTTGTCATCCCTCAAAAGATAGGTATTGCTATATCCGGTGCTGTCAGTATAAAAATACAGGCTCCCCCGTTCAACGAAAACCGTGCTTAGCTCGACCCGCCTTTTCAGGAGGCTGCGGAACAAGGAACAACTGATATAGATGTTTCCGGCCTGTAACAGGTCATGATGATGCTGTGACCAGGCGCTGTCACGCAGCGTGACGTCCGTGAGCTGCAGCGTAATCGATGGAAAATGGCGGAACAGCGAAATATCCAGCTGGCCGATTTGCAGGGTGCCGCCGATCCTCTTGTTTAATTCCGTCCGGGCTTTTTCCAGCAGGGTATCTTTTTTCAGCTCGATATATACGGCCAGCGCTACCCAGAATAAGAATAGCAGGCACAAAACAGTACCTGCTATCCGGAAGCTGTATCGTAAGATTTTTTTCAAAAATCATTGACCCTGCTATAAAGCTATCGCCGCAAGGTAATCGGAGAATTTTTTCAGCACGGCAGCATCGATTTCGATCTGGTCCTGCGCTTCTTTCCAATTCCGTTGTTCAATAGCTTCCCGGATACCCGGCAGGGTCTTTACACCATAGCCGGTATAGAAGCCGGGAGCGTAAATGGTATGCCGGTACCAGGGACGGCGGGGAAGTCCGTTATCAGACAGCAATTGTTGTTCCGCTTTAAAAAGGGTCTGGTTGACGGCATCCGCGCGGCCGCCGGTCAATTTTGATTTTGTCAGTGTATCGCCCAGCCGGTTGCTGACCTTTTCCAGGGTATTCAGCGCATTCTGAAGACTGGAGAAGTTCAGGTAAGGAACCTCATCCCGGACGGGGGGTGGCAGCAGGTGGAGGGCCGTATCGGTGGCATAGGCGTATTGATTGTCTTTTAACAATTGGTTAGTAAGCGCCGTCGTTTCCCTCAGCTGGTCGAGCTCCGTCATCAGGTCCGCTGCATAACCATTGATGGTTTTGTAGAGCGCGCGGAAGTCGAAAGGCAGCAGCGTGGCGTCCGCCATCCTCAGCGTAGTGCGGCCTGCCGTCTCGGCCAGCGCTACGCCATATTGGAAGCTGGGATCTTTAAAACGCCGGTAGTCATCATAGGAATCGAAGATGGAATGGTATTCCCCACCCGGATCTTCTCCGCCAAAACCGAGGTTGAAAGAGGGAATACCCAGATGCTGGAGGAAGGGGGAATAGTCGGAACCGGAACCAAGCGCTCCGATGGTAAATGGCTTTTTAGCAAGCATGTCCTTTTTAAGCTTGCCGGCATTGGCGGCGTTCACCAGCTCGCGGGAATGCATGCGTTCGGCCACGGAGAGATGTGTTTCCGGATCGAGGACGTCCCGGGCTACCTCATTCATAAACGGTTCGAGGGCATGGGAACCTTCCACCCCAAGATAACCCCTGCCATTCCCATCCGAGTTGATATAGACGACGGCTTTTTTCTGTAGTTCGGCGGCATGTTCTTCTACCCATTCGGTGGAACCCAGCAGACCCGGTTCTTCGCCGTCCCAGGCGCAATAGACGATGGTCCGTTTGGGTTTCCAGCCCGTTTTGACCAGTTCGCCGACGGCGCGTGCTTCTTCCAGCATGGCGGACTGACCGCTGAGAGGATCTCCTGCCCCGTTGACCCAACCGTCGTGGTGGTTGCCCCGGATCACCCATTCATCGGGCCATTCGCTGCCCGGTAATTTGGCGATGACATCGTGGAGCTCTTTCATATCCCAGTTAAAGACCAGCTTGAGATGGACATGGGCTTTGCCCGGACCTATATGATAGGTAAAGGGGAGCGCACCCCGCCAGTCGGGGGGAGCCACAGGGCCGTCGAGGGCGCGCAGCAAGGGCTCCGCGTCATGATAGCTGATGGGCTGCACCGGGATCTTGAGCAGGGTGGCGGCTTCGGACCGGTCCAGTCGTTTGGCGTCCTTTGTGGCGCCGATACCCGGCGTCAGCGGGTCGCCGGGGTAGATGGGCATATCCAGCACGGATCCGCGCTGGACACCATATTCGTTTTTAAAAGCTCCTTTAGGGTAAACATCACCGTCGTAGTAACCGTCGTCCTTCGGATCGGAATAGATCAGACAGCCGATGGCGCCATGCTCCTGTGCTACCTTTGGCTTTATGCCGCGCCACGAGCGGCCGTATTTGGCGATGACGATCTTTCCCTTTACGGAGATACCCAATCTTTCCAGGTAGTCATAATCTTCGGGGATACCATAGTTGACAAAAACCAGCTCTCCGGTCACATCCCCGTCGGGGGACCAGCAGTTATAGGTAGGCAGCTGTTCCGAGGTCTGACCGGATGTGGCGTCTTCTTTTACCGGTTTCTCGGCCAGGGTAGCCTTGAAGGGGGTGGGACCGGTCATTTCCAGCAGACGCTCCTTCGGCGTGGGAAAGGGCACGTAGAATGTTTCCACCTGGACGTCAAAACCGCAGCTTTTGAGCTTGCCATAGATATACTCGACGACAGCCTTATCTCCGGGAGAGCCGACATGATGAGGCCGGGCGGACATGATCCGGATGCCGCTGTCGATATTGGCGGCACGGAGATAGCCGTCAAAAGTCGATTCGAGGTCAAGCTGCTGCCGGACCGCCGTTTCATTGAACCCGGATAGGGATTTGGACTGCGACCAGCCCAGCGAGGAGGCCAACAGAAGACTGCCGGCGATAATGAATTTTCTCATGATGTGTAGTTTGAAAGTAGATTTGGTTGCAGGAATGAATATACGGATTTCACCCGCATTTTATGGTTGATCCAAAGGACTTTGCAGCCGGCTATTGTATACAGAGTAATCGGGCGGGATGATCTCATATTCTTCCAGCATGAGCGGGGAAGTAAAAATGAAATCCGCCGTCGCCCGGTCGCAGGCAAAGGGGATATTCCAGGCTACAGCCAGGCGCAGCAGGGCTTTGATATCCGGATCATGTGGCTGGGCTTCCATGGGGTCCCAGAAAAAGATCAGCATATCGATTTTTCCTTCGGCAATACGGCTGCCGATCTGCTGGTCGCCGCCAAGCGGACCGCTCAGGAACTTGCTCACCGGCTGGCCCAGCGCCAGTTCGACAAGCATCCCCGTGGTGCCGGTTCCAAAGAGCAGGTGTTGGGAAAGCGCTGTCTTGTTATAGACGGCCCATTCGATCAATTCATTTTTTTTATTGTCATGCGCTACGAGGGCTATCCGTTTGGAACCGCTCATTTTTCTCACGGCCGTTTGCATACGCTGTCTTTGGTTTACACCCGAAAGGTACGGCGGAAAGTTTTGCGTTTTAAGAAGATTATAACAACTCGGGAAGAATTTTAGCTCCCGTCTTGCGTTCTAACTTGCTCTACCACCAAAGATGGCCGGAGGCCATCTTGACCAGACTTTAACATTTTGCGGGAAATTCGCTAATTTTTCTGACAGCGAATTTCCCGCACATCCTAAAACAATGAAAAAACTGCCCTGGCTTATGTTATTCGCGTTGGCCTGCTGCGCTGTCTGTCAGGCACAGCAGCCGGCCCCGGGGATGCCCGATTCCGTAACGGATTCTACCGATAGCCTGCGTGCCGGCAGCGGTTCATTGTTTATCAATTTTACGGCCGCCCTGCGGGAGGCGAATAAAGTGGTTTTGCAGTGGGAGACGGACAGCGCGGCGGAAGGAGGTTATTTTATTACAGAGCGCAGCCCGGACGCTTCACATTATGAGACAATCGGGGTGGTAAGCGCAGTGGCAGGGGCCGGCCGTTATGAATTGACGGATGGAGCCGCGCCAAATGGATCAGATTTTTACCGGATCAGATATACGGCACGGACCGGCGCATCAGTGTATTCGAAGACTATGCAGTTGAGCCTGTCCGGCGTCGTTGATTTTAAATTTTATCCCAACCCCGTAGACAAGCTGTTTATCGTGCGCACGGAGCATACCATCGATCTGCAGGTAATCGACGCTGCGGGGGCAGTCAGGCTTAGCAAACGGTTGCAGGCGGGGATACAGGTCATCAATGTTTCCTCCCTCGAAAAAGGGATCTATATTCTGCGAGTAACTGATAAAGAAAGCAATAGAGCGATTTCCCAGCAACTTTTGAAGAATTAAAAAAGCCTTAAAAAGAAATTACCACAAAATGGTATTGCAGATTTGATTATAATCCTATACCTTTATCTTGGTTTTTCATAGGATATTGGATTTTAAAACGGGGTTGAATTTCTATTCAGACCCCTTTTTTATTTTACGGCATATCTCATGTCCCGGGACCTGTCCCGGGGCCGCATGAAAAATAAAGACAAAGCTGCACCGGAATAGCATAGCAGGTACTTATACGCAGGAGAATAAGTACTAGTGCGCAATACAACCACTCCCTCGATACATACATAAAAAAAAGAAGCCGTCCAGGAATAGACGGCCGATACTTACTAACCCAATTACGATTCGAAAAGACTTAAGACTTCCTACGCGTTTTGCATTTCTTTTACTTTTTCCCGGATCTTGTTTTCGATCTCCACAGCCAGCTCCGGGTTATCGTGTAACAATTGTTTTACCGTGTCCCTGCCTTGTCCCAGCTTGTCGGTGCCATAGCTGAACCAGCTGCCGCTTTTCTGAATGATGCCAAGTTCCACACCCATATCGACGATCTCGCCCACCTTGGAAATCCCTTCGCCAAAAACAATATCGAATTCCGCAGCCCGGAAGGGGGGGGCCACCTTGTTCTTTACCACTTTTACTTTCACCCGGTTGCCTACCGCTTCGTCACCATCCTTGATCTGAGCCATACGCCGGATATCCAGTCGCACCGAAGCATAGAATTTAAGCGCATTCCCGCCGGTCGTCGTTTCGGGATTGCCAAACATGACGCCGATCTTCTCGCGAAGCTGGTTGATAAAAATGCAAATGGTATTGGTCTTGCTGATCGTGGCCGTGAGCTTTCTCAGGGCCTGCGACATGAGGCGGGCTTGCAGACCCATTTTGCTGTCTCCCATTTCTCCTTCGAGCTCACCCTTTGGCACTAACGCGGCTACGGAGTCGATGACCACGACATCAAGTGCGCCGGAGAGGATCAGCCGGTCTGCAATTTCCAGCCCCTGCTCGCCATAATCGGGCTGCGAGATCAACAGATTATCGATATCTACCCCCAGCTTCTGCGCATAGCCGCTGTCGAAAGCATGTTCCGCGTCGATGATCGCGCACATGCCGCCCTTTTTCTGGGCTTCTGCAATAATATGGATGGCGATGGTTGTCTTACCGGAAGATTCGGGTCCGTATATTTCAACGACTCTGCCTTTTGGCAGTCCGCCGACCCCCAACGCCATATCCAACCCGATAGAACCGGTGGATATAACCTCCATGGGGTCCTGGCTTTTTTCATTCATCATCATCACACTCCCCTTTCCAAAGTCCTTGTCTATTTTGTCCATCGTCAACTTTAAAGCCTTCAGTTTTTCTGCGTTTGACATAATCGTAGTTTTTAGTTCACCCAAAATTATTGATTCACCAAAGGTAGGGTAATTAATTTATTCACACTAACAATTTTAGTATTTACCGACTAATTTTTTTGGATTTTGCGTCGGGCGGACCTCCCCGCGCCACCTTTCCCCGAAATAGGCTAAATTTCCCCGACCTATTTTGGCAAACCAGGGCAACGGGATGTTTATAAATTGCATTTAATAATAGGTACGGCCGATGACCGTAACAATCGACGCCCCCGACCGACAAGACGCCCACGACCGACAATTATGAATATAGCCGAACAGCTGGAAGACGCCCGATCGGGTAACGCAGCAGCGCAGAAATTTCTTTTCGACCACCTGGCGGACCCCATGATGGCGCTCTGCTGCCGGTATGTAAAGAACCGCGCGGATGCAGAAGAGCTCTTGCTGGATGGATTTTATAAGTTTTTTTCTCATCTGTCGGCCTTTCAGTACCGGGGAGAGGCGGCGCTTTATGCCTGGATCAGGACGATAATGGTCCGGGAATGCCTCATGTTCCTGCGGCGGCACCGCGCTTTTTCCATGCTGTCGGCGGAGGCGGCAGAAGAGGTCGCTCCCGAAGGGGAACCGCTGGCCGGACTGTCTGCGGCGGAGATCTTCGATCTTATCGTACAGCTGCCGGTCGGCTATCGCACGGTGTTCAACCTCCATGTGATAGAGGGGATGGAACACAAGGAGATCGCCAAAGCCATGGGTATTACAGAAGGGACTTCGAAGTCGCAGCTTAGTAAGGCAAAATTATTATTACAGAAAATGCTCCTGCAAAAAGGAATACAGTATGTCAAACGAAAGACCCGATGAATTTTTATCCTGGCGGGGGCGACTCGCAGCACCGGACGCCCTCCCCGACCAGGGCCTTGATGACAAGGAAGTAAGCTGGGAGCGGCTCGCGGAACGCCTGCGGGAAAAACCCCGCCGCCGGATAGGCTATTGGATAGCGGCCGCCTGCCTGCTGCTGGCATTGATCCCCGCCACCCATTTTTTCCGGGACCGGCCCGCCCGGTTAGCCGGCCACCACCCTGTCCCCCACCCCTCCGCCCTGCCCTTATCTTCCCCACGGCAGACCGTGCCGGATCAGACCGCTTCCCGCCGCCGCCCGGCAGCGACACATTTCACGGCTCCCGCTTCCGGTTCCCGTCTTACCCCCGCCTTACTCCCCGTACGCCTGGCTGATCCAATACCCACAACCACCGATGTATCCGTGGCCGCCCCGCCAGCCGCGATGAGCCCGGTCGCCGCGCCGCCATCGCCCAAAAAGCAATGGAGGATAGTATATCTTAATGAGATCGATAAAGGCGGCGGCCCGGCTCCCTCCCTGATGACCCGCGACCCCGGTTTTTTACACATCGGCACAGCCAGTACCGGCATCGGCGACTGGGCTTCGGGCCAGAACAGCCCCCCGGGCTTAAAAATCGAGCTCTCTTCACCAACCCATTAAACAATGAAAAAAGCCTTTATTGCGATGCTCAGCCTGCTGCTGAGCATCGCGGGGACGCTTCGCGCCCAGGAAAATGAAAAACCTTCGCCGGAAGACCGCCTGTTCAACGCCCCACCGCTGAGCATCGGTATCAACTACCGCATCCGGCTGGGTAAGGGCAACATCCTCCGGATCGATCTTGCAAACGGATACGATCTCCGGTTCTTTAAAAATATCGATTCCCTGCTGACGGTCTTTCTCGACGATATGACAGCCTTCCGGGATTCACTGGCCGATCCGCTGACGGTCAAACAAATCGACTATCTCATCGACACGTCGGGGAAGAAAAAGCTGCGGATCCGGCAGTACAGACCTGCTGCGACCACCTTCCTGCTGGATGCGGACGGCCCGGCCCTGCTGCGGGTAGAGCAGGATACGATCCGCATCCTCCTGGTTTCCGCGGCGCCCGGCCGTTCTTCCGGAAGAACCGTGAACGGCCTGCGGTACGACCGCCTTTGTTTTTTTATCAACCACTACGGCGAGCTGGAATCCTATGTCACGCGCGGACTAAATGATGAAATCCGCTCCATCAGGTCACAGACGCTCGTTAAGCCGCACCCCTACAGATGCCCCTTCTGCTACATCGTCCGCGATTCCATCGTCCGTACGAATGTTCATGACCGTAATGGTCTTTCTATCACGCCGGCCGTTGCAGCGCAGAACTATAAAAACTATTTTGCACCTTCTTTCGCCCTGGGCGCATCGGTGAACCTGCTCCGCAGATCCGGCCTTTACAAACTTGGAGCATCCTGGGAACCGCTCTTTTTCTTCGCCCCGGATACGCAGGGACAACTGCACACTTACCGGAACGATTTTGTGGTGCTGACCTATGAACATAATCACCGGGAAGGGAAGGGTACAAACATCCCGAGGCCGCAACTGATCCTCGACCCGGCCTTTACATTTGGTTACCTGGTCCACAGCGAGGGAGATTATTTCAGCAAACCTGCCTTCCGCCTCACCGCCGGCGCAGGCGAATTGCTCAATGGCGCTCTCCGGTTCGAGCCCGGCCTCTATTTTAACAATTTCTTTAGAGGCGTAACACCCCTTCTCCGAGTGAGTTTCGGCGGATTTTAATTCCCGGCTGTCTCCTTTCGCGGGTGCTTTTAAAAAATAGGGGAAAGGCCCGGGAAAGGCTGATTTTATGGGCAGTATAAAAGGTTTTATTGTATAAATCGTTATGCGAGCGCGGATTTGGCACTAATTATGCCTAATTTTACCCGCAACAAATTAGCTTATTTGGTTTGTTGATTTATCTTTGACATTATTCTTCTCAGATCGCATGACCATCAGCGGGAGGGAAGAGTAATTTATTTTCTTTAAAAAAATATTACTATGAAGCTTAAACAATCATTGCTCTTTGCCGCGCTTGCCGTTTTTCTTTTCTCATGCGTAAGCTCAAAGAAATTCAAAGCCGAGCAGGCGAAGAACGACTCGCTAACCGCCGCAAACGCTAAACTGGCCGGAGACCTCAAGAACTGTAACGATCTTACCGCATCGGACGCCAATCAACGCAGCGCCCTCCAGGCCCAGCTCGATGCCCTGAACAAACAGATCGATTTCCTGAAGCAGAATCATGACGCAACACTCAAACAACTGCAGGATCTTTCCGTTATCTCCAGCTCCCAGGCCGAAAGCATCAAAAAATCATTGGACAATATAGGTTCCAAGGATACATACATCCAGAACCTGCAGTCTGAGCTGGCGCACAAAGACTCCCTGAACATGGCCCTGGTGATGAACCTGAAAGGCGCCATCGGCGACATGAACGACAAGGACATCAACATCAAAGTCGACAAAGGCGTTGTCTATATCGACATTTCCGACAAGCTGCTGTTTAAGAGCGGTAGCTGGGATATAAATGAAGCAGCGAAAGCCGTCCTGGGTAAAGTAGCCACCGTGCTGAAAGCCCAACCCGATATCGAGTTTATGGTCGAAGGTCATACCGACAACAAACCATACAATCACCCCGGCCCGCTAAAGGATAACTGGGATCTCAGCGTCAAACGCGCCACTTCCGTCGTCCGCGTTCTCCAGGGCCAATATGGATTGGACCCGGCGCATATTACGGCAGCCGGCCGCGGGGAATATGTGCCCGTTTCAGCAAATGATACCGAAGAAGGACGCGCCGCTAACCGTCGCACCCGGATCGTGATCCTGCCGCAGCTGGATCAGTTCTTCAAGCTCCTCGAGCATAAATAAACAAACACCCGCTCAACTGATAAAAGCGAGGCTGTTTCCTTTCAGCAGGAGACGGCCTTCTTTTTTTTGCCGCGACCAATCATTTTATCCGGCAAAATGCGTTATTTAAGCAATATGATTCAATCATTTAGGAGATAGTATCCGGCTTATGAGACGCAACCTGTCGATTTTTGCGGGCATCGCCCTGATAGTAGCACTCTTCATATCCTGTTCAGCCGACGGGCAGGCTCCTGTTGCCCGCCAGGGAGTCCTGGATCTCCAAAACGAGAATTTATTCGATAATCACTTCGCACTCAATGGCGAATGGGGATTTTTCTGGAACCGGCTCATCAACCCCGACAGCCTTTTATCCCCTCCGCCGGTCTATGTTCCCTATCCGGTGTTGTGGAAAGACCTTACCGTCAACGGCCAAAAAATTCCCACGCTGGGCTATGCTACGTATACGCTTACCGTCCTTCTTCCTCATAAACGACCCCGTATAGGCCTGGAAGTACCCGATACCTATTGCTCTTTTAAATTATATGTGAATGGCGTCATGCAGATCCAGAACGGCGTGCCGGCTACCACCCGGGAGAAGGCAACCCCCTACTGGGTTACCAGGACCATTGCTCTCCCACCCGGCGAATCGGACACCCTCGTTTTCGTCATGCAGATCGCAAATTTCTGGCATGCCCGGGGTGGCCCTTACAAAAATATCCTGATCGGGGATAAGGACGAACTTTTCTTAAAGAAGAACCGGGATGTAGCCTACGATTTTATGTTGGCAGGTTGTATGTTTATGGGCGGTCTCTTTTTCCTGGCACTCTTCGCATTCGGCCGGCATGACAAAACGATCCTTTATTTTGCGCTTTTCTGTATCGTGTTCAGCTACCGGATGGTCGGCACCAACCACTACGCGCTCCATTCGCTGTTCTCCGAAATGAACTGGTTCGTCACCATCCGGATTGAATACCTGACCCTTTCCGTTGGCATGGCCTTATTCTCCGCCTATACCCGTAAGCTCTATCCGGACGATATCAACCGCCATATCACGAATGCATTGATCTGGCTTTGCCTGGGCTATAGCGTGATGGTCCTCTTTACTCCCAGCCTCATCTTTACGCGGCTGCTGGTGGGCTTTCTGGGGATGATGTTCTTTTGTATCGCGTATTCGATGTATGTTTTCCTCCGGGCTGCCCGGCACCGGCGGAGCGGATCGGTGTTTGCCCTGCTCAGCACGGCCGTCATGCTTTTTATCGGGATGCTGATGAACCTTCATTATTTCGGGTTCATTTCCGACTGGCGGGTGATCCTCTTTCTCTGTTATATCAGCTTTTTCTTTTTGCAATCCCTCGCGCTGTCCCACCGCTTTGCCCATACTTTCCGGCAAGCTACTTATCAGGCCCAGCAAGGCTTGCGATCCAAATCGGAATTTCTGTCTACCATGTCCCATGAGATCCGGACGCCGCTGAATGCCGTCATCGGGATGACCCACCTGATGCTGGGCAACAACCCGAGATCGGACCAGAAAGAAGACCTGGGCGTCATGCTGTTCTCCGCTACCAACCTGCTGTCCATCGTCAACAATATACTTGACTACAATAAGATCGAAGAAGGCAAGATCGGGTTCGAACATATCCCCATGGACCTTTCCGCCATCGCCCGCAATATTGTAGCAGGCCTGAAAAATGCCGCGGATGAAAAGGGGATCATACTGCGGGTCGACATCGACCCCCGGCTGGACAAAAAAGTTACGGGAGACCCCACCCGAACCAGCCAGGTCATCAACAACCTGGTGCATAACGCCGTCAAATTTACAAAAACGGGATCGGTGACGCTCTCCATTGCGGTTGATTCGGCAGAACAGGACCATATCACTCTTACGGTGAAAGTCACGGACACCGGTATCGGCATCGCCCCGGAAAAGCAGGGCCTTATCTTCGATCGCTTCACCCAGGCCGACTCCTCTACTTCCCGCAGCTATGGCGGCACCGGCCTTGGGCTCGCCATAACCAAAAAAATTCTGGAATTACAGGGGGTCTCGCTAAAATTGCAAAGCGAGCCCGGTAAGGGATCTCAATTTTATTTTACCCAGACCTTTCCTGCCAGTAAGGAAGCGATCGGCGAGGGACGGGATCTCTTTCCGGCCTCGGGCCGTGAACAGCTGCTCCGCGGTATCCATATCCTGCTGGTAGAAGACAATCCCCTTAATGTCCTCGTGGCTCAGACGATGCTGGAGAACAACGGGGCAGTGGTGGACGTAGCCATCAATGGTGTGGAAGCCCTCGAAAAATTAAACCCGCAGCTCCACAGCCTCGTGCTGATGGACCTGCATATGCCGGTCATGGATGGTTATGAGGCGACCGCCCTGTTACGCAAACGGGGAGAAACCTTGCCGATCATCGCCCTCACGGCCAGCACCCCAAAAGAAGTGGAAAGCGAAGCCTTCGCAGCCGGGCTCAACGACGTGGTGGTAAAACCCTTCAGCCCGGACGAGCTTTATCGCGTCATCCTGCAGTATGCACAACCCCAGCCTCAGTAACCCGGCGCAGCGGCCCCAGCCTCAACGACAAGATGGTCTACGGCGACAGAACCTTCCGCTGCATCCGCGCTTCTTCCAGATCGAGCTCGAATTCTTCCCCCCGCAGGATCTCATCGGTAAATTCATTTTGATGGCGCATTCGCGCCAGCTCTTCGCGTTGCAGCCCGATCAGCTCCAGCAACAGCTGCCGGTACCGCGGAATAAAAGAAGGGATCATGCCGGCGCCTTTTTCTTTCTCCAGTCTTCGGCCGGTGATTTCCACCATCCGCTCATACCGTTCTTTCAGCCGGGTGAACACCTCGATGGAAGCGGATTCGTCCGCATAGCCGGCTTTGATATATTCCAGGGCTTTCCCGGCCAGGCGCAGCCGGAGCAAAAGCTGCTGCTCCTTTTCCTTTTCGTCGACTTCGATCCGCAGCCACCGGACGATCAGCGGCAGCGTCAGACCCTGGAAGACAAGGGTGACGAGGATGACAATAAAAGTGATAAAGAGGATAAGATCGCGGTGCGGAAACTCTTCGCCGGTGGGCAGGGCTATCGGTATGGCCAGCGCCGAAGCCAGGGAAACCACTCCGCGCATACCGCTCCAGCCGATAATAAACACTTGCTTTTTGGGTGGAACCGGTTCCCGCTGCCGGATCTTTTTGCTGATCATCCGCGGCAGATAGGCGCCGGGGTAAACCCAGGCCAGCCGGACAAGGATCGCTACCGCACTGATGCAAAGCCCATACAGGATGGCGGCATGCAGGGAATATTGACCAAGACCCCGGACGATACCCGGCAATTGCAAACCGATCAGGATAAATACCACTCCATTGAGCAGGAAGACGAGCACATTCCACACGCTTTGCGACGTTAGCCGGCTTCCGTAGTTGAAAATGTCATGCGACTTGTAGCTCAGGAACAACCCGCCGCTGACGACGGCCAGTACGCCGGAATAATGGAAATGCTCGGCCACGATATACATCAGGTAGGGGGAGATGAGCGTTATGCCCGTATCGATAGTGGGAGTGGTCGGCAGCCAGCGATGGATAGCATAGACAAGATGGGCGATGGCCAGACCGATCAGAATGCCCAGGAAGATGACCAGCAGAAAATCCATTCCCGCCTTCCAGAGAACAAACTTCCCGGTAAAAATGGCTACCAGGGCAAATCGGAAAACAACAAGACTGGACGCGTCATTGACCAGGCTTTCTCCTTCCAGGATCGTCGTCACCCGTTTGGGCATTTTCAGGTTCTCGAGGACGCTCGTGGCAGCAACCGCATCCGGGGGCGAGACGATGCCGCCCAGCAGAAAACCCAGGGCGAGCGAAAATCCGGGGATCAGCAGGTAGGAAGCATAGGCCACCGCCACGGCCGTAAAAAGGACAAGACCAAAGGCCAGAAGGCTGATGGGACGCCGCATCCGCCAGAACTCATGCCACGGAGTATACCAGGCAGCGGAATAGAGAAGGGGGGGTAAGAAAATAATAAAAACAATATTTGGATCCAGCCGGATCTCGGGAATGCCGGGTATAACGCTGATGCCCAGACCAGCCAGTACCAGTAAGATCGGGTAGGAGATCCTTAGCTTGTCACTGAGCATGGCCAGCATAGAGATGACAAACAGTAAAGAGATCACCAGTAAAAGACCGTCTTTCAGCATACCCGAAAGATAAGATTAATCGGTAATAATTTTCCGTCGGCGCCATCGGCCGCGTCATTCCGGGGAATTTGTTCCACAACTTCAGGCAGGTGCTATTGGCATAGTTTATGGCCCCTTTCCAAAAAGCATTACCATGAAAAGTATTGGCGCAGCCGCATTGCCTATTGGCCTGGCAGCACTGCTCTTTCTACCGGCCTGCCAAAGCCCTGCAGCCGCGCCCTCTCAACAGGCAGGCCCCGCGACCGCGGCCCCGGCGGCGCAACCCCGGGATACCACCACCCTCGATGGCACCTGGTACCTGCAACCGGTGCTGGAGTCGGATACGGCAACAGGCAAAACGCCGCGGCTTGATCTTAACCTCGCCGCCGCGCGATTCACGGGAAATACCGGCTGCAATTCGATGCATGGTAAGTTCTGGTTTAGCAACAACGACAGCAGCCTTTCCTTCGGTGATAAATTCGCCCTTTCAAAAATGGTCTGTCCGGGATATAATGAACCGGCTTTTTTGAAAAGCCTTGGTAACACCACCCATTATAAGCTCCGCAACGGGATGCTGACACTTGTCGGCGACGATCATACGGAGCTGTCCCGTTGGATGAGAAAGCCTGCAACTCCGTCAAAAGCAATAAAGACCTGAGCCACGCCTACAGGGTCTGAGGACCCTTGTAGTAGGCGCCGGGATCTTTTTCCAGCACCTTTTTCCACTGGCGCTGATGACTGTCCTGCCATTTTTTATCCGGATGAACACCCCAGTTCACCACTTTCAGCTGCTCCCTGACAAACTCCCGCCGCTCCGGATGTACAAAAAAAGGATGCCGGTAAAACCATTTCGGATCTTTTACCAGCGCTTTCCAAAAAGCTTCAAAGCTCGTATACCAGGTATCAAAAACTTCTACCTCACCGGTAACGGCATCAGCGACACTATAATTGTAAAGAAAAGATATTTCGCCGGTTGCCTCCGGTACCCGGTAGAGGCTGCCGCCGCTGTCTTCGGAGCTGATATCGAAATAGAGTTCTTTAGCCATGGAAATTTGTGTAATTTCGGCAAACCGGATGAAATCCGGTTCGTATATTTCTGTTATCTTATAAAAAATACTTTCATATGGCTCTCATCCCCAACAACAAGAAAAAGAAAGATGGCAAGGCCCTGGCTGGTCCGAAAAGCAATATTCCCGGATTTCCCGCCGGTAAAGGCAAGGCCAACAGTAAAGGCGTAGTAAAGAATACCCGGCTTACCGGCGGTTCTCAACGCGGTTCTTGACCGATCTTATCCCCGGCCGGCGGGCGAGGCCAAACCATCGTCCTTCCGAATCCCTTAACCCGGCCGGTAGCCTTTTTGTTTTTGCTCCTCCCATTGTCTGTTCCATTCCTTTCGGGCCGATTCCTCATCGGGAAAGGTCTTGAAGAGGATTTGCCCCTTGCTGCCGGTTTTCCCCCGGCGGATGATCAGCTGTTTGCCCTCCGTCGCCGCCTCCCAGAATTTCTCCCCGCCGGTATCGGCTGAGAGAAGCCGCCTGAATTCGAGATGATCGTAGGCGCCGGCCGGGCTCACCGGGTTATCGATAGGGTCGGGGACGAGAGGTGCGGAAGACGCGCCAAGCGCTTTCAGTATCAGCTCCATCACCTTCTGCGGCTGATGCAGCCAGTCTTTGGCATAGACAGGCAGCGCCTTCCAGCCAAAGCGCTCGAGAATGGCCGGTCGCTGATAATATTGCTCCATCAAATTGTCGTTGCGATAATGCCTTTCATCGTCAATTAAGATGGCCAGCGAGTAGTGTTCGTCCTCCGGATGCTTTTTTACGGCCAGCGAGCATTTAAAATCGGATTGACCCACCTCTTCGGCCACTTCATGACCAAGCGCGGTCAGCTGTTCCTTCAGCTGGAGGCGGATGATCGTTTGCAGGACAGGGCCCGCAGCCTCTTTTGGCGGAGCCAGGCTGTCCAGGATACCGCGCGCCGCAGCCATCCGGCCCTCGCTGATCAGCTCGGCATATTGAAGAAAACGCCGCAGATAATTCGCGCCTTCATTGTACACGTTGCTGATGTTGTCATGCCGGATACTGCTGATTACGGCCATATGCATCCTGGCCCGGCTGAAAAGAACGTTTAATCTTTTCTCACCCCCCCGTTTATTCACCGGACCAAAGTTCATCAATAGGCGGCGGCGGCTGTCAAAGCCATAACAGACGCTCATAATGATGATATCCCTTTCGTCTCCCTGGATATTCTCCAGGTTCTTGATGATAAGACCAATGAACTGGTCATTTTCGGTGCGGTTAAAAGCCTCTTCCAGCCGCTGTGCAAATCCGGGGTCTTCACCCGCCAGTCTGTCCAGGGCATCTCCGATCGCCTGCTGCTGTTCCTGGCTGAAGGCGACGATGCCGATACTTTCACGGGTGCCGCGGTTGAGCAATTCTCTCACCAGGCGGGCAATATAACCGGCTTCCGCGGCATTGCTCCTTTTTTCATAAATACTATTGGTCAGTAAATGGAAGCTGATGCTTCGGTCAAACAACGCATCCGCCTGCAACGCGGCCTGCTCCGGGTCGGTAATCCGGATCGGCGCTTTTTCCCGGTGATGAATGGCCTTATCGGGTATGGTGAACAGGTTCCCTTCATAAAAAGCATGATTGCTGTAGCTGATCAGGGTTTCGTATTGGCTCCGGTAATGCCAGTTCAGCAGCGTGCTGACGAGCTTACGCGTACCCTGGGCCAACAGACTGTCGGCATCATGGCGCAACCACTCGTTCGCCGGCCCGTGATCCATCTTGTCAAGATCGTCGGGGTCACTCTCCTTTGGTCCCGCGCTGAAAAAATCGCTGGGCGGCATCTGCTTTTCATCTCCTACGATGATCGCCTGACGCGAACGATAGAGAGCCGGCACTCCTTCTTCCAGCGTGATCTGGCTGGCCTCATCGAAGATGACCACATCAAAGTGATCATAATCCAGCGGCAGGCTGTCGCTGACGCTATAAGGGCTCATCAGCCAGACCGGCTTTATATCTTTCAGGACCATTCCGCTTTCTTTCTCCGACATCTCCCGGATGCTTTTATACCGCATGCTCTTGCCAAACTCGTTCTCGAGGATCTTCCTTCCTTCCGCATACGTTTTTTTGAATTTCTTCTGGTCCTCGCTCAGCTGGCTGGCGGCGCGGTTGGAAAGATCGAGCCGCTGCAGGAAACGTTGACGGACAAACGCACGGATGATATCCGCGTTAATTTTTTGCAGGGCGATATAGCCTTCCCCGAGCTGTTGTACCGCCCTGTCCAGGACCTGGTAGTCGATAGTAGAAAAGGAACGGTTGCCCTGGTAGAGTCCCTGTAAAGCTTTACGGGCTGTGGCAGCCTCCAGTTGCGGGATACGGAAGGGAAGCTGACGTAGCGCCCTTTTGATGGCTGGCGACAAACCGCAGAACACCCGCAGCGCAGGCAGCCATTCGCCCAACGCATCTTCATTTAACCGGAGGGTCTGCAGCTCGTCCTGCAATTCCGCGAGATTGTCGGCCGGCGGCTCCTGCAGACACTGGTGCAGGAAGGATTGTAGCCGGCTCAGCGGTTCATGCAGGTTCAGGAGAGCGGTCACAAGGGCCATGCTATCGGGATGCTGCAGCAGATAGTCCAGCTCGGGATGCCCCTTTTTACTTTGCAGCAAGCCGATGCCGCGCAGATAGCCGTCGATATTACTATCCAGGTGATAAAAATCCCGCAGCTCCCGCTGGTAGTCGTCCACCCGCGCTGCGGCTGCATATTCCGCTTTTAGCAATTCCAGCAGATGCGTATAGGAAGGTCTGACCGCCAGACCGGCGAAATCATAACGTTCGTTTAGTTGTCGCTTCAGCTTCTGCCACGAACGCCTCAGCGCTCCAAAGAAGGATTTTTCGTACCTTATCGCCAGAGACAACGCCTGGTCCAGGTCATTCTCTTCCAGCTTCCGGGTCCAGCGCTGATTCTTCCCGCCGGCCTCCCGGCAGGCCTCCTGTAGCTGCCGGTAGCGTTGCAGTCGGCGTTCCAGCTCCTTCGCCTCTTCCCGGTTGGGATCGGCAAGCGCCAGAAGACCGCTGACAGCAAGCGGATAAAGCAATTCCGCAAACTGCACAAGGTTGTTCAGCCGTCCGCGCTCCTGCATCAGGACCGGGTCGATAGCAAGATCGGCAAGGAGCCGGGTTACTTTTTCCAGTGCGGTCAGCGCTTGCTGCAGAGCTTCGGACAAGGCCCGGTGCGGGGCTGCTGAAAAAAAGAGCTCTTCCCGGACCCGGCTGAAAGGGTGGGCGGAAAAGACAGGCTCGGCGGCCGTGTCCTCCAAAAAAGCGGAAAGCTCCGCCAGAGCGGGGGCGGACTCCCGCCATTCCCGGTAGCCTGAAAGTATTTCTTCTTCCACCGGCGAAAGACGGGGGAGCTCTTCCCGCAATACGAGAAGCCGCTCGATCAGCAGCCGGACGCTGGCGCCGGTGTCAGGGCCTTCCGAATTACTGGTGTCGTGGAATTCCCGGATGAGGTCCAGCTGGCCGTTCATTTTGTCTAAAAGAGACTGACGCGTGGCTTTGAGTGCGGCAAGATCCGTCTTATGCTGCGTGAAATCTTCATAGGTGGCTTTAAGGTTTTTGATAAAATCCCGTTTGTCCCGCTGACTGTCATGGATATAGCAGCAGAGCTCTTCCAGCCCTACCTGTTTTAGCCGGTGATAAACGACGTCCAGGGCGGCCCTCTTTTCGCAGACAAAAAGAATGCTGGCGCCCCTGGCCAGGAAATCCGCGATCAGGTTGGTGATCGTTTGGCTTTTGCCGGTGCCGGGAGGCCCCTGGATGATATAGCTGTATCCGGCCCTGCCTTGTAAGATGGCCCTGGTCTGAGAAGGATCTGCCGTGATCACATGATACCAGTCGTCGGGCCTGTTGCCGTCAAAAGCATGGTCGGGAAAGGTTTTGGGCTGATCGCCGAATAGCTCGTCAAAGACATGATGCTGCATCTGCTGATCGATCACCAGGTTATAATCCCTGACCAGGCTCATCTTTTTGTAATGAAAATTTCCCAGCACCATATGACAGGTGTCAAAGTCCCAGCGGTGAGGATCGTTGTCGTCTGCGGCCGGCATTATACCGTTCTGGCCGACGATTTTTCCATACTGCCGGATCGTTTGCTGCGCCTGTTCGCTGAGCAGGGAAATATCGGGCTGATCCAAATGACGAAGCGTGATCCCCTGGTTGGCGGCTTCGATCTGCGTTTGTACATGGCTGTAAAACTGACCGGGGCTCATCTCCTCGAGATCGATGAAGTCGGGCAGCCGGATGCCGTAGAGCTCTTTTAGCAGCCCGGCCAGAACAGGATTGACCTCCGCGGCATTGTCATTGGTGCTGAGTATATAGTGGTCCTCCTTTAGCTTTTTGATCTTTTTCAAACCTGCCGGCAGCAGCAGCAACGGAGTCCGGATCCTTTCGGCAGGGTCTTCCTTCAGGTTGTGCCAGCTCAGGAAGGCGATCACCAGCTTCAGCTGGCTAAACCCATATTCCTGGATATCCCTTTGCGCCGTCAAACGCACCGTATCCAGCGAGGAGGCCAGGTACAAATGATCCTGGAAACGGAGATACTTGTTTAGCAGGATCTCTTTCATCCCCGTGATCTTTTCCGCCAGCTCACCGCCCCAGGTAAACAGCCATTCCGGTCGGATGCTGCGGTCATATAAGACAAGCGGTACGCTGGCGATGGTAAGGTTGACCAACCGTGCATTTGGCTTATAATACAGCAGGCGGTTGCGACGGCTGGTATCAAAAAGACGATTGCGGAGCTTATTTAAAATAAAAGCGTCCCGTTGCTTCAATTCCTTTTGCATCCAGCCGGGGATTTCGCTGAGATCTGTCCGGCTTTCCACATCGTAGTCGCGGTAATGGTCCAGCCTCCCGATGATGTCATACAGATCCTGCGAGCGCCGGCTCCTGTCGGGCTCGGTCATTTCCGTGATAAGCCGGCCGAGGGTAGGATGGATACGCGGATAGTGATAAGACGGGTTGCTGCGGTGCAAGCCGAAAAGGAGCAGGTTTTCCTTGTCATAAAGATCCAGGCCCATGGCCACGCTGCCAAGGATCAGGCCAAGACAGAAGAGATCCGTTTGCGGATCGTGATGAGCATCCGGCCCTTCGCTCCCCACCGATCCCGCGCTGCCGCCCGACCCCCCGCTCCAGCGCGGTCCATCGCCCCCGTCCGGTCCCCCGCTCCCGGGAGGGAAAAGCATCTCCCCGCGGTAGAGTGCGATGGAGGGCGCATGAGCGAGGGTCTCGTCAATATCCAGGATGCCTGCCGTTACAAACAGGGATTCTTCCCTTTCAAAGGGCGCAACCAACCCTGCCTCATGAAGGCCAAGGACTTTTTTAAACAAGGGCAGCGCGAATGCAAGGACATCGTCGGTGGAATAATCTCCCTTGTCAAAGGCTGTGAATAAAAAGGTTGCAAAGCTGATGCGGCTCACGCGGTAAATCTAAAAAACTTATCCCATTCGGGGGAGTCTTTCATCGTTAAAATTGATGGGGATTTAACTAACTTCGCCGCATGCGAGACTATATCAGCGAATTGAATGACCCGCAAAGAGAGGCGGTATTGCATAAGGACGGCCCGATCATGATCGTAGCCGGCGCCGGCAGCGGGAAGACCAAGGTGCTGACCACCCGCATCGCTCACCTGCTGGCCCAGGGGGTGGATGCATTCAATATACTGGCTTTGACCTTTACCAATAAGGCGGCGAAAGAAATGAAGGAGCGGATCGAAAAGATCCTCGGCAGCGGAGAAGCCCGGAACCTTTATATCGGCACTTTTCACAGCGTTTTTGCCCGCATCCTGCGCGGCGAGGCCCAGCACCTGGGGTATACAAGGGATTTTACCATTTATGATACAGATGACTCAAAGAGTGTTTTGAAAACGGTCATCAACGAGCTCAATCTCGACGATAAACTTTACAAACCCAATGTGGTATATAACCGGATTTCCCAGGCCAAGAACAGCCTGGTGGGACCGGTAGAATATGCCAATGATTATGCCATTCAGCAGGAAGACCTGCGGAGCAACCGTCCCGCCATTGCCCAGATCTATACCGCCTATGCCGCCCGTTGCATGAAGAACGGTGCGATGGATTTCGATGACCTGCTCGTCAATATGTACAAGCTGCTCAAGAACTTTCCGGCAAGCCTGGTGAAATTCCAGCATAAGTTCAAATATATTATGATCGATGAGTATCAGGATACCAACTCTGCACAATACGAGATCATCAAGCTGCTGGGCGCGGCACATGAGAATGTCTGTGTCGTCGGCGATGATGCACAGAGTATCTACAGCTTCCGCGGCGCCACCATTGAGAATATCCTGCAATTCCAGAAGGATTATGACGACGTGAAGATCGTGAAGCTCGAACAGAACTACCGAAGCACACAGAGCATCCTTAACGTAGCGAACGAAATCATAAAGAACAATAAAGGGCAGATCCCAAAGAACCTCTGGACGGACAATGCGGCCGGGGAAAAGATCAGGCTGGTGCGGCTGATGACCGATAACGAAGAAGGGAAATACGTAGCCGATACCATTCAGGAGCAACGGCTGCGCAATCACTATAATAACCGGGACTTTGCTATCCTGTACCGGACTAATGCACAAAGCCGGGCTTTTGAAGAAAGCCTGCGCCGGATGGCGATCCCTTATACCATGTACGGGGGCGTTAGCTTCTACCAGCGGAAAGAGATCAAGGATTTTGTCGCCTATCTGCGTGTCATTGTGAACCCCCGGGATGAAGAAGCCCTCAAACGCATTATCAATTATCCTGCCCGGGGTATCGGTAAAACTTCTATCGACAGGGCCGTGCTGGCTGCCAATGAGCAAAATATCTATTTATGGGAGGTGCTGGAAAGGGCGGCTGAATTTGGCTATAAGGCCGGCACCCTCGAAGCCATCGGGAATTTCGTGCTGATGATCCGCAGCTTCACCAGCATGCTGGCCACAAAGAACGCTTATGACGTGGCCCAGCATGTCGGCAAACAAACCAACCTCGTAAAGGAACTCTTCAGCGACAAGACGACAGAAGGCCTGGCCCGGTTCGAGAACCTGCAGGAATTGCTAAACTCCATCAAGGAATTTACGGAGATGCCGGATGAAGATGGCGTCCTGGAGTCGGAGACCAAGAGCCTTGGTAATTATCTCCAGCAGATTACGCTGTTGACGGACGCCGATGAGAAAGACCCCAATGCGGACACCGTAAAGCTGATGAGCATCCATGCGGCAAAAGGATTGGAGTTTTCCTGCGTCTTTGCTGCGGGATTGGAGGAAATGTTGTTCCCCAACGCCATGGCGATCAACACGCGCGAAGAGCTGGAAGAAGAACGAAGACTATTCTATGTCGTCATCACCCGGGCAAAAAAGAATTTGTGGATCACCTATGCCAATACGCGCTACCGCTTTGGCAGCCTGGTTCAGAACGAACCCAGCCGCTTCATCGATGAGATACCGTCCGAATACCTCGACCGCAGCTTTGCCGGCGGCGGTGTCCGCAACCAGGGCCAGGGCTTTGCAGGATCTTCCGGTTCCGCCTATGACCGCATGCATGGCGGCAGATCCGGTAATACAGCCGACCAGGCAGAAAGGCGATATGGTCCGCCACCGCCAAAAAAGGAAACCAAGCCGGAATATATTCCCCCCAAGCCATATATGAAGACCATCGAGCACAATCCAAGCCCGGATTTTGTGGCCAGCGACACTTCATCTTTGCAGGTAGGTCAAAAAGTGGAACATCAAAAATTTGGTTTTGGTGAAGTCACCGGTATGGAAGGCTCTGCACACAACCCGATAGCTACCGTTAAATTTCAGTACAACGGCGAGAAGAAGATTATGTTAAATTATGCCAAGCTGCGGATCATCGGATAAGCACCGCAGGAATTTTGCGGTCTCAAAGCCCCCGATTCCTCTCGCCGGGGGAATTTTTCTCCTGCTGGGAACAAAATGGAGCTTTTTGAAACAAGCGCGAAAGAAATGTCTTTCGCAAGCGTTTGCGAGACCTGCTACAGCTATTGATTTTAATAAAATTTTGCTATCTTTTACGCATGACCGAAATGTACAAAGTACAGCCAGGTGGATTGTATTTTGTAACCCTAACCGTAGTTGGCGGAATTGATGTGTTCACCCGCTATGAATATTGTGATCTGTTGGTAGACAACCTGAACTACTGTATAGACAACAAACGGTTAAGGGTATACGAATACGCCATTCTCCCGAGTCAGTTGTATATGATAGCAGATGTAGAGGCAGGAAGAGGTAATTTACCAAAAGTGCTGAGGGATCTTAAAAGCTTATCGGCAAAACAACTGCTCCGCGCCATCTCCGAACACCCCGACGAAAGCCGAAAGGAGTGGCTGATGCGGCTATTCCAGTTTTTCGCCAATCGCTATCAGCACGATTCCGAACACCATTTCTGGCAATTCGGCAATCAGCCCGTCGATATTGAAAAAATCGTTAAAAAAGGCAAGCCGGCGCCTTCTGCTATCGATAAACTGATCCAGGCCCGATGGGTGGACGACCCCGCCCACTATACCTATTGCAGTGCTTATCCCCGCCAACGTGTTAAACTGGCAACCAGGGACAGCGTCCTCACCGATCTTCCGGACAGCAAAAAATAAATTAACACAAACGGAACCAACCAGGCGGGATTTTTGTAACTTTAATTCAATCCCCTCCCATACCTGTTCTGTTGAATTTTTATTTTGTCACCCAAAATAAGTGAATATGCTGTCTAATGATAAGCCGATCCTTCTCCTTGACGCCTGTTATTTCCTGACGCTCAATACAGTGGATAAGATCGACGTGTTTGTCAGACCGGCCTACAAGCAGGTTATCGCCGATGCGCTTAATCATTTTATCCGCATCCAGGGGCTGCATTTGTACTCCTGGTGCCTGATGACCAGCCATCTCCACCTGGTGGTGCGGACAAAAGACGGGTCGGCCCCGGCCTATTTTGAACGGGATTTTAAAAAATATACCACCCCGGCCATATTAAAGACCCTCGAAATGGAAATGGATTTTCGACGGGAATGGATGCTGAATCGTTTCGAAGAATATGGTAAATCCCTTAGAAGGCTGGAGAAGTTTCATTTATGGCAAAATTGCAGCAGCCCGCTTCGGATCGACAGCGGCCAGCCCCGCCTCCTGATGGACAGGATCTCCCATATCCACGAGAACCCGGTCCGGGAAGGAATTGTGGAACAGCCGGAGCACTACCTCTCTAGCTCCGCCCGGGATTATGCCGGTATCCGCGGCCTGGTGGGCGTAAAAGTAATCCAGCAGCAGGGAATGTTCAACGTAAAAAAGTTGTCGGCGAATTGATGAGAGCTTTTAGCCCCTCGACCGTCTTCTTTTCACTGCCGGCAAACAGTTCCCTGCCAACCAG
>Ga0302326_10000724_pt1 | contig 87243 bp, 78 predicted proteins | sample Palsa_T0_3_FD_202264 | JGI IMG/M metagenome (GOLD analysis project Ga0302326, IMG submission 202264) | Peat permafrost microbial communities from Stordalen Mire near Abisko, Sweden - Palsa_T0_3 | ecosystem: Environmental > Terrestrial > Soil > Palsa > Peat permafrost | place: Sweden: Abisko...
TCGTTCACGTACACTTGGCCGCCGTCGATGTGGATGCGGTCTCCCGCCACGCCGATCACGCGCTTGATGTAACTCTGCGACGGATCGCGCGGATATTTGAAAACCACAATGTCGCCGCGCTCGATCGGCTCCAGGCGATAGACAAACTTGTTGACGAAGATGCGCTCGTGGTCCGCCAGTGAAGGCATCATGCTGGTGCCTTCCACTTTCACCGGCTGGTAGATGAAGATAATGATGAACGCGGCGATCGCCAGAGAGATGAACAAGTCGCGAAGCCACAACTCCCAGCGCAACGTCCGCGCGTGCGGAACAACTGCCGGCGCAGCCGATACGGGCGTAGCCACTACCGCGGCTTCCGAAGCGCCCATCGTACGCAGCGAACCTTGTGGTTGGCCCTGAAGCTCTGACATGTACTCCCATTGTATACAGAAGCGGTGCTAGAAACTTCGAGTTTCCTCGGTCGCGCCGGCGAGATCTGCCGTCGTCGAAACACATCGTCTCCCCGGGTTGAGAGCGCCTACTTCCAGCTCGACTCCGCCGCGAGTTACAATAGTCAAACCAAGCAGTTCACGGGGATATCATGGACAGACGCCGCTTATTTCACAGCAAGTTCCGCAAGCAGTTCATAGACCGCAGCCTCACCCTTGCCCTCGTCGTCCTGATGGCGCTAACCATGTCCGCACAGTGGGCTACTACGCAGGACGAAGGGGCCATCCCCGCCTACAACGCAGGCCCGCCGCCGAAAGGAACCAAGCTGCCCGCGATCCTCACCCGGGACCAACTGTGGGGCGCCGACGCGCAGTATCCTTACCAGACCCACGCCTACGACCTGGCCGCGAAAATTCCCACCGTGCTGCACCAGCAACCCTGCTATTGCTATTGCGACCGCATGGGCCACAACAGCCTCCATAGCTGTTTCGAAGGCACTCACGGCGCGCAGTGCTCCACCTGCCTGAAGGAGCTTTACTACTCCTATCAGCAACACCAGAAGGGGAAGACCGCTACCCAGATCCGCGCCGGCATTATCCGCGGCGATTGGAAGCAGATTGACCTGGCATCAGCCACGACTATCAACTGAACGTTAAGAGGGGGTCGTCTAGATCAAGATGAATCCCAAGCGGAAGCTCAGGCTCATATTGCTCGGCTGGATGGTTCCTTTCGCATCCCTGCTGTTTTACGTTCTGGCATCGCATCGACTGCCCAAGTGGTTCCCTTTTGTTGAGTTCGGATACTTCGTGGCATTTCTGACCTGCATGACCCTCTACGTGAAGCGTCATCCGGAACTACGGCCTTCGCCGGGGGAAAAAGCCAGACGTGCGGTATGGACAAACTCCGTCACGCCCCGTATGTGGACATCAGTTTTCCTCTTGGCAGGAATTGCCGTTGCCGTGTTCATCCTTCTCCAGCGCGACCCTCTTTCCCATGCCTGGGGGTGAGGTGTCACGCCAAACCCAACGCTCATCCGTATAGGTCACGGTGTCGCGTGGGTTAATCTCATTCTCTTCGTCGCTGGATTCGTCCGTATCAGCCAGGTTTGGTACCGCACGAAGAAGGCGGCGAACTCGAGCAGCAGCACCAGGTCTTGAAGTAATGGGATTCGGTACCCGCCCCAGCATTGCCCTCGACCCATCGTTTGAGTGATACTTTATAGTTCATAGTCTCAAAGCCCGATTTCAAGGAGCCTCTTATTACAAAAAGTACAGGAAGAGTTTTGCACATGGCTCAGAAACCTACGGCAAAGAAAGCAGCCCCGGAAGACCCTCGTTATACGCAGGCGTTGCAGAGCTACGAGTCCGGTTTGCGCGCCATGCAGGAGCACAAGTTCGACAAGGCGAAGCCTCATTTTCAGAAGGTGATCGCCGGTCCGAGCAAAGAGCTGGCGGACCGCGCCTCGGTCCATCTCAACACCTGCAACCATCAACTGGAGCGCTCGACCGCCAATCAGTTCAAGACGCCAGAAGAGCACTACGACTATGCCGTCTCGCTCATGAACGTTGGCGATTACGTGAGCGCGCGCGAGCATTTGGAGAAGCTGCACAAGCAGGCTCCCAAGGCGGATTACGTCATCTACGGCATCGCGGCCCTCGATTGCCTCACCGGCCATGTCGAGGACGCGCTGCGCCGTCTCGACGAATCCCTTAGGCTGAATCCGCAGTTGCGGTATCAGGCCCGCAACGATTCCGATTTCCACAATCTGGCGGAGGATCCCCGCTTCACCGAGCTCTTGTATCCGGATCCCGGCGCCGACCTGGACTCGCCCGATGCGGGTTTCCCTGAAGACGAACCGGTCTAGTCTAGCTCCTGCCCGCAAGGACGACTCTGATGGAAACTAAAACCGGGCCGCCCCCGCCAGCGGAGAAAAGTGCGCGCGACCGCGGTCTGCGCGTAGTCGCCATCGGCGGCGGGACTGGCCTTTCCACCCTGCTCAAGGGACTGAAGAAATTTGTCCTCTCGCCCGCCGAAGTTCCCACCGGCCTCTCCGACTCGGCGGTGATCCGCGACCTTTGCGCGGTCGTCACCGTCAGCGACGACGGCGGCTCCAGCGGCCGCCTGCGCAAAGAACTTAACATGCTTCCGCCCGGCGACATCCGCAACTGCATCGTCGCCCTCAGCGAAGACGAGGCCCTGCTCTCAAAACTCTTCCGGCACCGCTTCGAAAAAGGTTCCGGGCTCGAAGGCCACAGTTTCGGCAACCTGTTTCTCGCCGCGCTCACTTCCATCACGTCCGACTTTTCCGAAGCCGTTCGTCTATCTTCCGAGATTCTGCTCACTCGCGGACATATTCACCCCGCCACCACCTCGAACATCGAACTCGAAGCGCTCATGGAAGATGGCACCCGCGTGCGCGGCGAAACCAAGATTACTGCCAGCAAGGGACGCATCCGCGAACTCTTCCTCGTTCCTCCCGACGTGCAGCCCATGCCGCAGACGCTCGACGCTATCGCCCACGCCGACATGATTACCATCGGCCCAGGCTCGCTGTTCACCAGCTTGATCCCGAACCTCCTGGTTCGCGGCATTTCCGAAGCCATCGTGGCCTCCCCGGCCATCAAGGTCTACATCTGCAACCTGATGACCCAGGCCAACGAAAGCCTGGATCTCACCGCGGCCGACCACATCCGCGCCCTCAACCGCCACGCCCAGCAGCAGCTTTTCGATTACGCGTTCATCAATCGCACGCCGGTTTCGGCTGAGCTCCTCACTAAGTACAAGCTTGAAGGCGCATGCCAAATCACCAACGATCTCGATGCCATTGAAAAGCTCGGCGTCATACCTGTGCTCGGCGACTACCTCGAAGAAGCTGGAGTCGCTCGCCACAACACCGCCCGCGTCGCCCGCGACCTGATGCAGCTCGCCGCCCAGCATCCCGCCAGAGATTCCAAGACCCGCAGCCGCAGCCACGTCCCGGCCCGTTAACACATCCCCCGCGCCGAACTTCTCATCGCGGTTCCGATCGCTGCCATCTCCGCCTCCGCAGCGCGCCAGGGAACTTTTTCGCCGTCGACTTCGTACCTTTATTCGTGAGGCAGTTATGAAGACCTATTTCAACAGTCGTTCGTCAACGGTCTGGGCCTTAGTGGCAGTCCCTCTGGTGGCGTTAGCTTATCCGGTGATTGCGATTGTGGTGCCGGCCGTATTACAAGCAGTCGTCCCGGAATCAGTTCGCGCAGTTCTAAGCATGCTGTGAGAAATGCTCATGTGGCGACAGCCGCCTCGGCTGTCCGGTCAAGCGAGACCGGTTTCTTCCCTGCCGCCGGCGAATTGAGACGCGCTCATTCTCCCTCATCCCGGCAGCAACCAGTAAAATGCTTCAATGACACAGGAAGGAAACAGAGAAGAAAGCAGAAGAGTTTTTGATCTTTCCATGTATTTGCCTTTGCCTTCTCCGTGTCTCAGTGTCTCCATGGTGAAAACGCTTTTACAATTCTCCCTGCACCAAAAACCACATTGAAAGCGAAAACAAAAACGCACCCCTCGCCCACCAGCTCCGATGAACTCTGGATGGAAGAAGCCCTCCGCTCCGCCCAGCGCGCGCTCGAAGCCGGCGAGGTCCCGGTCGGCGCAGTCGTCGTTTGCGACGGCCGCATCGTCGGCCGGGGTTGGAACCGCAACATCACCGATTCCGACCCCACCGCCCACGCCGAAATCATCGCCTTGCGCGAGGCAGGCGTCACCATCGGCAACCACCGCCTCGGGGATTGCGAGCTGTTTGCTACAATTGAGCCGTGCGCCATGTGTGCGGGTGCACTGCTCCATGCCCGCGTCAAGCGCTTGGTCTACGGCGCGGACGATCCCAAAGCGGGCGCGGTCCACTCAGCCTTGCAGGTGTTAAATCACCCGCAACTGAATCATCGCGTCGAAGTACGCCGCGGAGTTCTGCCAGGTCGTTGCGCCGAGCTGGTGCAGTCGTTCTTTAAGAGTCGTCGTTAGTCGCAGTCGTTGGTGGTTCGTCGTTGGTGGTTCGTCGTTGGCTGGTCAGCTCCTCACCCGCGTTGTCATTCCGAAGCGAAGCGAGGAATCTGTTCGAGCCGACGGCTGATAGCTGGCGGCTGTCGTCTTCCGGAGAGGTGCGTGAGTGGTTGAAACGATCCGCCTCGAAAGCGGACATACCTTAACGGGTATCGGGGGTTCGAATCCCTCCCTCTCCGCCATTAATTTTCCTATCTGGCATTTGCGAGCCGGTGGATACCTACACTGATAACCAGAATCAGGAAGAGGTCACCGATGGCCAACCGCGAAGTCAAACTCACCTTAGCTTTCTGACGAAATGTTCCTGAAGGAACACAACTGCGATTTGTAAAAAGTGTTCCTTCAGGAACACCTGTGGAAAAGATGAAAAAATGGATAAACAGTAAGTCATTCCCCGGTAGTGGCTTACGGACGAGTGCCGATATGTCGGCAGCGAGTGTGGCGAAATAACCACGGTGAAAAGAGTCGCTCGAGGTGGATTGTTTTGAGACGGAAGCGTGAGGAGACAGGGGTCTGGGGCCAGAGGTCAGGGGGTCGGGTGGGTTAATTCCACGAAGGATTGCCCCAGGTTAGCGCCAACTAGAAACCATTGCTGGATTGCTAAGGCGATCAAGCCGCTGGCGCTCGCGACCCAGCCTGGTGGCACCTTGACGACCGATTCAGCGATCGTCAGAGCAAGGATCACGACCATCTGATCTTTGCCGTCCGTAAGACAGCGGCCGGCTCGATGGTTCTCGACTTTGAAAGTCAGAATCGTTTCATACGCGCGCGATGCGGACCTGCAGCCGGAGTTACAGACCTGAAGTCTGGTAGCGTACAACCGACAGGGCCAACCGGTATTCATATCCGGCCTGAGCATTTCCGATCTCGGCCTGGGTCTGCTGCAGCTGTGCCTGGCTGAGTTCTACAATCGAACTGAGGCCCAGCTTGTATCGTGTCTGGGCAAGATCAAGCGCCTGGTTCGCCTCGGCCAGCAACTGCTCACTCACATTGACGCGGTCGAATGCCGTGCTTGCCGCCAGCCAGCTCGTGCGTACATCTCGCGAAATCCGATTTCGAAGGTCCATCAGACTTTGCCGGACGGCCTGGGCTCGCAAGTCGGCTTCGCGGGACTTCGCTGAAAAGAGAAAACCATTGAAAATGGGAATCTCTATGTTGACTCCCACGGCAGCGTACGGCCCGTAGATAAGATCGGTGCGTACCGGAGAATCTCCAAAGGCTCCGAGAGCACTGATCGCCGGATACATCTGGTCATGCTCCGCCCTGTGCAGCTTCTCCTCAGACTCCGACTTAAACTCCAGCGCAACAATCTCAGGACGCTTGGCAAATGCTTCGGCGATCAACGGATCCACTTCGGCTGGCGGCGGCGCCAATGGCTCCGTATCGTTGACAAGCTCGAATGTTTCAAGAGTGGGATATCCCAGAATCGCGGAAAGGGCGGTCATGGAGGCCTTGTCATTGTTTAGCGCGTCCAGGTAGAGCAGCTTCGCCTGCGCCAGGTTCACGTTGGCGAAGCTCAAGTCCAGGTCTGACCTCAATTTGCTCCTGGTGAGAGCGGATACCTGGTCCGATAACAACTGGCGCGAGGCTATGGTCTGCTCGGCTACCTGGAGTACAGCGTGCGTCTGAAGGCTGTTGTAAAAGGCCTGGTCCACAGCCAACAAAACATCTTGTTTCGTCGCGGCCGCGCTCTGTTCGTCGGCTCGCGCCTGTAGTCGAGCGCTGGCTACCAGATTCGTGGTGTGCCCGAAGTCGGTGATGAGTTGGGTGACCGTGGCGCCCCCTGCGGCTCGCGTGTAGACGCTGGGATTATTCAACGCCCCAGCGGTGATGCGGCTATTTGCGCGGGCATCGACTGCCGTCAGGTCGCCGTAGGCTTGTGGCCAAAGATTCGAGCTCACTTCCCGCGTCACCTGCCGCGACGCCAGTGCGTTCAGACGCGCGACAGAGATTGCCGGGTTGTTCTTGAGCGCCAGCGCCTCTGCGTCCTTCACGCTGAGCCGTATCACCTTCGAGGAAGACGAACCCGGCACGAGCGATACCGACTGCGCCATTCCTCGCGTTGAGAGCGTGTGGGTGGAGAGCGCAAGAGCGCCCAACAGAAACACCAGTCGCCATGTCATGCCGGCTGCTCCTCCTTTTTCTCGTTCTTCTTATCCTCATCCTTGCGGTGAACCATCAGATAAACCGCGGGTACGAGGAAAACTGTGACGACCACCGAAACCGCGAGACCGCCGATCACGGCGCGCGCCAGAGGCGCGTATTGCTCGCTGCCCGTCTCCAGACCCAGCGCCATGGGCAGCATTCCCAGTAAAGTTGCGAGCGAGGTCATGAGAATCGGGCGCAGCCTGATCTTGCACGCCCGCACCAGCGCCTCCTGCAGCGCGAAGTCCTCCTTGCGCAGCTGCCGGACAAACTCGACGATCAGGATGCTGTTGGAAACGACGATTCCAGTCATCATGATCACGCCCATCAGCGACATGATGTTGAAGGTGCTGTGGGTCAGCCAGAGAATCAGCACCACTCCCGACAATCCTGGAGGAATCGCAACCAGAATGATGAGCGGGTCGATGAAAGAAGCGAATTGCGCCATCAGAACCAGGTAGACCAGCACAATCGCCAGCACTAGACCGATGGAAAAGCGCTTGAAGGATTCGTCCATGCCAACGACCGATCCGAGCACTTCGATCCGGATGTTTTCCGGTAACGTCTCATGTCTGACGATGTCGTTGACTTCGCGGCTGATTCCACCTAAAGCCTCGCCCGCGGGCATGACATAGATGTCGATGACGCGCTGTAGTTGATAATGGTCGACTTCAGTCGGCGTGTTCATCGGCGTTATGTCGGCTACGGATTGCAGAGGCGTGTAATTCTTGATATTCGGGGCGCGCAGCGGGATTTGTTTGAAATCCTCCATGCTCATGTTCTCAATCTGCTTATCGAAGTACTGCACGGTGAGCATGTAGTTGTTCCCCGTCTTGGGATCGATCCAGTAGCTCGGTTCGATCATTCCATTGGAAGTCAGCGCGGTGATCACGTTGTCCACCACCTGTTTGGGTGTGAGTCCGATCAGGCTGGCGCGTTCGCGATCGATGTTCAGCTGCAGTCCAGGATAAAGAAGATTTTGGGGAATCAGCACGCTGCTCACGCCCTTGCGGCTTCGGATCTGTTTGGCGATGTTCGCCGCCACTTTATAAGCGCCGTCCAGATCGTTGCCTCTCACCTGGACATCGATAGGCGCCGGTAATCCCAGGTTGATTACCGCGTCGACCAATCCGCCCGCCTGAAAATATGTCTCCAGTTCCGGCAAGTCTTCAGCCAGTTTGTGGCGAACGCGCCGCATGTACTCGTAGCTGCCGAACTTGTGGTCTTCCTTCAGGCTCACCTGGACGAATGCAGTATCCATGGACGAGTTGCTGGTGTAGATGGCGGAAAGATCGGGCGTAATCCCAATATTGGAGACGATCATTCCGAGGTCGTGGGGGCCGATCACCTGATGAATATCGTTCTCGACGCGCGCGATGTATTGATTCGTGACCTCGATGCGGGAACCGCTGGGCGCCTTGATGTTGATCACGAACTGGCCCGGATCGGTGCGAGGAAAGTAGGCTGTCCCCACGAAGGGAAAAACTCCCGCCAGCACCAGGACGATGCCCCCGGCGATCCACGCCACAGTGATCCCCGGCCGGGCAAGAGCGCGCGTCACCCAACGTTCGTAAAGATCCAGGAGCTTCTGGAATCGCTCATTGAACCAGCCCAGGAACTTCCGGAAGATAGATCGGGTAGCGGCTTTGTCTTCTGACTCGTGTTCAGTTTCCTCTTCCACGTCTTCGACGTGGATGAAGTGCGCGCAATAGAGCGGCACCACGGTCATAGCAAAGACATACGAGGCAAAAATAGACAGGACTACACCCAGAGCGAGGTCGATAAACAAATAGCGGCTGACGCCATAGAACAACGTCACAGGGAAAAACACGATCGAGGTGGTAGAAGTGGCCGCCAGGACGGCCAGTGAGACTTCCATCCCTCCCTTTTCCGCGGCCACTGCTGGAGCTTCGCCGATTTCCATGTAACGAAAAATGTTTTCCAGCACCACCACCGAGTCGTCGATCAGCCGAGAGAAAGCCAGAGCCAAACCGCTCAAGAGCATCACATTGATCGAGCCACCCAGCGCATTCATGAGCAAGAAACACACCAACGCAGAAAGAGGAATCGACAGCAGCACAGCAACCGTGGCGCGCGGGCTACCCAGAAAAATCAGAATCATGATGCCCGTCAGCAGCAGCCCAATTCCGCCTTCCTTCATCACATTCTTGATGGCGCTCTTGACAAAGATGGACTGGTCAAAAACGACCGCCGTCTTCAGCGATTTCGGTATGTCAAAAAGGTTTTTTATCGCGGCTTTGATTCCATTCACAATCGTGATGGTGTTGCTGTCGCCGCCTTGCTTCAGGACAGGGATATAAACCGACTGCTGTCCGTCGATACGTACGATGTTGGTCTGAATCGCGCCTGAGTCCTTGGCCTCACCTACATCGGCAACCATCACCGACGCGTTGCCCACGGTCTTCAGTGGTATCCGGTTAATCTCGGCTACATCGGGCAATTGCGCGTTGGCATAGATGTTGTAATCTCTGGGACCGATGCGGACATCCCCAGCGGGAAGAATCAGGTTGGAATCGTTCACCGCATGAACCACGTCCATCAGGCTAAGCTGGTGTGCCTCCAGCTTGACCGGGTCCACATAAACCATAATCTGGCGATAACGCCCGCCAAAAGGCTGTGGGACAGAGGCGCCGGATACGTTCGCAATCTGGTTGCGAACCTGGAATTGCGCCAGATCCTTCAGCCGGGTTTCGTTGAGGCCTTCCCCTTTCAGCGTTACCAGGCAAACCGGAAGGCTCGAAGCGTCGAACTTGAGCACCACCGGCGGCAAAGTTCCCGGAGGCAGACGCCGAAGGTCCGCCATCGCCAGGTTTGCGATATTGCTGAGAGCCGCATTGGCGTCGCTGCCCGGCTTGAAGTAAATCTTGATCAGGCTCACGCCCGTAAGAGAGCGCGACTCGATGTGGTCGATGTTGCTGCCCAGGGTAAAGAAACGCTCGAACGTGTCGGTAATGTCGGCCTCGACTTGCTCCGGCGGCATTCCCGAGTAAAAGGTCGCAACCACGACTACGGGAATTTTGATCTGCGGGAACAGGTCCACCGGCATCCGAGCCACCGTCGTCACGCCGACCACGGCGATCACCAGACATAGCATGATCACGAAGAACGGGTTCTTCAGAGCGAATCTCGGCATTACTTTCGCTCTCCCGTCCGGCCTTCGCCGGCGCCTGTGGGCGCCGACTCCAGCTTGGGCCTCACCACCTCGCCGATCGCATAGTCGGACTGACCGGCGCTGATCACTCGATCTTTTTCAGAGAGACCGTGGACGATCTCCACGCTGGCGGAGGTCTGCTCCCCTAATTCAACGTTCCGCTTCTGCACGCGATTCTGATCGTCGAGAGCCAGCACATAATGCTGGTTGCCGTCCTGAACTACGGCCTGGACGGGAACCGTGAGCGCGCCCTTTTTTCCCTGCAACGCAAGCTTCACGTCGGCGTACATCCCTGCGGTCAGAGTGTCTTGCGGATTCTCTACGTCAATCTCGGTGTGCATGGTTCGGGTCTCGTCATTCACGGCGTCAGCGAAGCGGGACACGCGACCCTGAAAGTCTCGATTCAAATCGAGAACATGGACCTGCACGATGCTGCCCAAATGGATCATCGGCACGGCGGATTCAGGAACTGGAATCTCCAGCCGAAACAGGGACCACTCCGCGAGTTGCACCACCGGCTGCGATTGCGTCTCAGATGAGGTTCCGGCTGAGATTAAGGCGCCGGTGTCGACATAGCGTTTGGTAACCACGCCCGCGAAAGGAGCCGTGATGTGCGAATAAGCCTGCAATGCTGAAAGGCGATCAAGCGTGGCTTGCGCCATCCCAAGCTGGTTTTGCGATTCAGCCAGAGCCGCCCGAGCGCTATCGGTCTGGGCCTCGGTCTCTTTATCCTTTGCCATCGAATCGTCCAGTTCCTGCTCGGCGACCAAACCCGGCCGCTCCTCTGACGCTTGCTTGAGCCGCGTATAGGCTGCGTGGTAAGCAGTGTGCGTGGACTCCGCCCGCTCGATTTCGCTCTGAGCGCGGCGAATCGCATCCTGACTGCGACCGATGTCCGATTTTGCTCCCATCACCTGCGCATTCAGTTCAGGGACCTCTAAAATGGCCAGTTCCTGCCCCGCCCTAACCTTGTCCCCCACATCCACAAAGATGTGGCGGACGTAGCCCGCGACCTTGGCGTGAACATCGACCTGCTGGAAGGGACGGAATTCTCCCGTAAGGGTAATAACGTTCTCGAGTGGAACGCGCGCAACCAACACCACCGGCGCGAGCCGTTGCGCTGGCTTGTCGGCCCCGTCGGCATTCGCGTCACCAAGCAAATGCTTTATCATCAGCGCGGCCGTAATAACCACGGTCAGGACTACAACCGCTCCAATCACGATGGATCTGCGTCGCAGGGTCATTTCTTGCTCCAAATCTGCACGCCGGGGACTGGTAAGGAAATCCTCACTCCCGCAAGAACGGGGAAGCAGGAGCGGAGGATGAAACTCGCGCACAGCAGCGGAAGCGGCTGAAAGTCATCCCACCCACCGCACCCGAAGCCAGTATATCGAGCCATATTACAGCTTCCACCAGACTCAGATCTTTAAGTCATCAGGGTAGGCTCCAGTTGTGGTTGGGCCATGTCACCTCAATGAAGAACGAGTTGAAGCTCAGTCGAAGCCCGAGTTTCTTCAGAACGAGGGAAACAAAGGTCAGCAGACGGGAGGCGGTCGATTATAGAGATTTTCTTCGAGAAGGAGAGTGGGAAGCGGCGGGCCGCTTGGCGCCACACGAGGATAGAAGGTAGGAGCCTGCGACACCACCAGCTTGGCCACCGGAGCGGCCCAACGAACCGCGTCACGATCCATGTGCTGCCGCATGGCCTGTGGCGAGTTGGACTGAACCACTATCGAGCGGGAAGCTGTACCGCCGAAAGTTCGTGTCGCCAGCGATAGCACGAGAGAAGACATGACAACGCAGACAAACGCCACGCGCCACCATGGTACTGAACGAGCCGCAATCTCTCTTCTTTCCGCCCTCTCCACGACAAACCTCAGAGTGATTATACAGACCATGCATCCTGAAAGTAATGCTTCCGGAAACAAGGGTGCGGATCGATTACACCGAAGTAATCTCCTGAAACTGAGCCTCGCGTGCGGTTTCCTTTCGTCTGCCGCACACGATCTGCTATACTGTCGCTGACGCTATTACTGCGGTCTGCTCGTCACGCGGTGGTCCTTCTTGAGCTTAGTCTCGGCGGACCAGTTTCATCTCCGCTTTTCCTGCCTGCCGTCTTTTTCAGCGCCAATCTAAAATTGAACGTGAGTGGCATGAAAACTCCAGACGTGTGTCTGAGTGTCGGTGACAACAGGCCCCTCCAGAAAGAACCAAAATTTAATGACTACATTCACAGAACTGCCCTTGTCTTCTGCCTTACAGCAGAAGCTGGCCGCAGCTCAATTCACAACCTTAACCCCCATCCAGGAATGCGCCATTCCTCCGGCGCTTGAAGGCAAAGACGTAATCGGCACGGCCCAAACCGGCACCGGCAAAACCCTCGCCTTTCTGATTCCGGCGATCGAACTACTGCGCCGCGAGCCGTCGCGGAACGCCAGCGTGCTGGTGTTATTGCCCACGCGCGAGCTGGCCATGCAAGTCCATGAAGCCTACGAGAACATCCGCGACAAAGCTCTGCCCCGGGCGGCGCTGGTCATCGGAGGCGTTTCGGAGAAGGCCCAGATCGATGGCCTCCGCGCCGGTACCGGATTGGTCATCGCCACTCCCGGCCGCCTGCAGGATCTTATGGATCGCCGTCTGGCCGACGTGCGCCACATAAAAATGCTGGTGCTCGACGAAGCCGACCGCATGCTCGACATGGGCTTTCTGCCCGCCATCCAGCGTATTGTTTCCGCATTGCCCACGCGCCGCCAGACACTATGCTTCTCGGCGACTATGGAGAGTTCCGTTGCCCGCCTGGTTCATGAGTACACGCACGAGCCTGTACGCGCGGCTCTGGGCTCCGTGCTCAAGCCTGCGGAAAGCGTGCAGCTGAAGGCTTACGAAGTGCGTCCGGGCGAGAAGCTCGACGTGCTGCGCCAGTTGCTGGAATCTCAACCCGGCCAGACCCTGATCTTCGCCCGCACCAAGCGCGGCGCCGAACGCCTGGCCAAGACGCTGTCGCGGGAAGGCTTTTCGGCAGCCCTGATTCACGGCGGCCGTTCGCAGTCGCAGCGCAACGGAGCATTAAGCGGATTTCAGGATGGCCGTCACCAGATCCTCGTCGCCACCGACATTGCGTCGCGCGGCTTGCACGTCGACGACGTGGCTCACGTCATCAACTACGACCTGCCGAAAATGGCCGAGGACTTCATTCACCGCGTCGGCCGCACCGGACGCGCCGGATCGCAAGGCCACGCGACCACGTTGGTTGCCGCCGCCGAGATCCTGCAACTACGCGACATCGAGCGCACTCTGAAGCTCCGCATCGAACGCATGCAACTCGATCCATCGTCCCAAGATCGCCCAAAGCCGGTAATCCAGAACACCCTGGCCAGCCGCACCCTGACCGCATTGCCCGGTGAAGTGTTCGTGTAGACGAACGTGTGGGGCGGGCACTCTTGCCCGCCCCCGCTTTTTACCGCAGCTTATGTAGGACGCGTGGCCCTTGACGTTGGTTTTGCTTGTGGAGCGGGCACTCCCGCCCGCTGCTTTTGACTTTGCTCTTCGAGCCTAGCGCTCGTTCCCGCTATCCGGCGTGGGTTCTTCCGCGCTCGGTTCTTCCACCCCGATGTTGAACAGCGCCGCCTGCGCCCTGGCATGTTCCTGCAAGTCGTCCATGTCGTCAACGCTGCCTTCCGGCTTGTCCTGCTTGCGCTGTACGCGGCGTTCGGCTTTGTCCCGTTGTTTCTGCTGGCGCGTCTGTTCTTTCTGGCGCTTCGTAAATGTCGATCGGCCTCGTGGCATACCCAGTCTCCCAATGTCGATAGTTTCTCATCCATGTTAAGCATCGATGCTAAGCAAGGATGTCAGGCAAGGATGTACAGCAGGAATATTCATCAAGCTGGCCCAAGCCAAAACGCTAAACCTTAAATGCGGTGCCGCAAAACTTCGGCCGCAAAACCTACCAGCGCGGCTCGCGCGGCTGGCGCGCATGTCCCTGGTAATCGTCGCGTCCGCGCCCGCCTCCACCACCGCCGCCAAACCGCTGCCCGCCGCCGCTACCGCTCTTGGGACGGTCTGTCTTCGGTTTCGCCTCGTTGATGGTCAAGGCACGCCCGCCCAATTGCGTTCCGTTCAATGCCGCAATGGCTTTCTCGGCTTCGCCCGCATTGGTCATTTCCACGAACCCGAAGCCGCGCGCCCGCCCGGTTTCCCGGTCGGTGACGACGCTCACTTTTTCCACGGCTCCGTGGGTCTCGAACAGCGTGCGCAGTTCCGCTTCCGTGGTGCTGTGGGGTAAATTGCCAACATAAAGATTCTTCATTGCATTTCCTCTCTCAATAAATCATCCAGCGACCGGGATTCACCCGCCCGCTTCGACAGCCGGATTTCAGAATCCCGCGGCGGCGCAGGTCTCTCGCGCAGCGCCTGGGTGCGAGCGTGCGACAGCGACCGCACCGCGGAGATTCGCCGCGACGCTTCCAGAATTCCCCAGCGTTGTCCCATTTCTCCCGTAATGTCCGCCGTCATAGCCGCCTTCACGTCGCCAGTATTGGAGTAGTCCCCATTCTTGCGGGATGACGAATCTTCGTCCGCCATCGGTAAATGCGCCAGAAAATCCGGCCCGCCCACCAGGAACGCCAACTGCTGCGGCGGCGTCGCACCGCGCACCTCATCACAAAATTTGTCCCGGTGGCCCAGGTCATTTTCCACGTTCATGAGCACCAGGTTGTACAGCGCAGCCCGCCACCAGGAGCGTGCTTCGCTGATGTCAGCCGCGCAGTCCACATCAATGCCCATCTTCCGCATGGTCTCGGCGCGCAATTCGCGCTTCGTCGCCGATGCATCCACCAGAAGGACGCGCCTTTTCTTGAGCGCATTCGGAATCGGCTCCAACTGCGCCGCTGCCACCATGGTCGTGGTCATTCAGCCACCGCCTTGGCTTTCGACGCGGAGGCCGGCGCCGCCGGCTTCGGCTGTTCGATCAGGCTCTTCAAGAGTTCTCGATTTCGGTTCCGCTTCGCGATCCTCTGCTTGCGCTCCCGATGAAATCTGGCTTTGTCACCGTTGATTCCGGACATGATGAACTCCTGTGATTTCGGGTTAGTGAACGAACCTTACCAGCTGTAAAAACGCTCCCGGACGGGGGGCACTTGCTCTTACGATGTTCCGGATTTTCTATACCCGGTTGCCGATTTTCTAAACATGATCGGCGAGGCCGCGAACAGCGCCAGCGTCAACATGTCAAACGTGGATACCAGGACGCTGGAAAACTGGCCGCTCCGGAAGGGTGTGAACACGCCCAAAAGTCCCAGGAAAACCAGTCCCCAGATGATCTTGTGCGCGGCGAGAGCCGACACCGCCAGCACGATCGCTCCCACGGAGACCACCACCTCGACCGCCATCCGGTAGTCAGGAGAGGATCGCCATAACACCGCTGCCGCCAGTGTCACCACCGTAAACAGCGTTATAAATTTTCTCAAATAGCACGTCTTTGGCCGGACCGCTCGTACCCTGACCAGTCGTATCCCGTCAGGTCGTATCCTGTCGTGTAACGCAGTGATTTACTTGGGAGCGCCCGCGAATCCAAGGAATGCGCCTCTCGATCTCTCAATCGCGAAGGCGCAAACTCCAGTGAAGTGTCTTCGAGGTTAAGTGTCTTAAGTATATCCTGTTTAGAGCCGATCCGCCGAAGCATCTCCGGCGCGAAGGAAGCGGTCGGCACCGTAAGGTTCGCACCTTTCGTGCGATCCTCATGTGGCGACGGCCGCCCCGGCCGTCCCGCGGTGGCGAAGCCCCGCGGCAAGTCTTCCCTACTGATGATGCCGGAATCTAAGTGTCACATAGAGAAAAGCCAGGTAGGCAAGGATGGCGGCGACCAGCATAAAAGCGCCAACGATCAAACCCACGATTTCGATGGCCCGCAGGCCCAGAAGAGCCGGTCGTTTTTCCTGCGGCTGAGCTCCGGCCACGGCTGCGTTTATCGGTGTTTGCTCCTGTAGAGCGCGCCAGCGCCACGTGCCAACCGCCAGAGCCCATGCCGCGCCCGACAGATTCAGCGTAGCTAGCGGTGCCAGGGCCGGTCCAGCCCACATCATCAGCCAGATAAACGTCAGCGCGGTCAGCAGGCATATCAACCAACTCCCGCAAAACAGCACGACAACATTCGCAACTCGCGTTCGAGCTTTCAAATTCCAGAAAAAGCGGATGAAGGCGAGCGACCACAGCGAACTGGCAATAAGATAAACAAAGCTCACCACGGAGTAAGTGACCCACTCCTGGCTAGTGTGAGCCCCAACCACCACCAACCACTGGCCAAGACGATATTGCACCGCCCAACCCAGCAGATAGACCCAAAAGAAATTCTGGAACAGACGCAGCTCGTTGCCGGAAGAATCACCTTCCGCTGCACGCGCTGATTGCAGACGCAGTCCGCCCGCCGCAACCCCCAGCCAGACCGCAGAGAATCCGCCCAGGTATTTAAAATAGTGCGCGCAATCCGCCAGGAAATCCGGTTGAAAAACATGCACCGGAAGGCTCGAGTCGAACAGCGCCGCACACTCTCCATGAAGCCCGGCATATCCCCGAACCCCATACCACCACACAAAAGGAACCACCGCGGCCGACAACCATCCCACCAGCATGAACCACGCAGGCTGCGTGGGCATATACAGGCACAACAAATAAATCGCCGCACCCATCCCTGCCAGGCCAACGATAAACTCGATCACGCCCTGGGAAAAAGCGCCCGCTCGCAACCATGTCATCGACGTTGAAGGAGATTTGCCGGGGAAAAAATCAATGTGCTTCAGTTGCCAGCCGCTTCTCAGAAACATCAACAGGGCAATGATTCCAATCACCGCCGCGAGCACCATGATGAGAGGTCGCACCTCGACGGAACTCGCAGTCCTCCGCGCTCTCGCGCCGCCATGGTCCTCCGGACGCGCCAGCGCGCGCGGCACAGGAAGAGAAGACGAGCCAACTGAAGGAACAGAAGAATACGACGGGCGGGCCTTCCCCCAAAAAATAGATCCCGGCCCCGGCAGCAAGAAAACAAACAGCGGAGTCAAAACTGCCTGGACGATCAGACCCAGGTTCAGAAGAAACTCAACGCTGCCGCATGAATTCTGAAACCAGTAAAACCCAGGCGCCTGTGTGGTGTGCGTGACCCGCTCGATGGGAAACGAGAGCACCACCGAAACCGCGATTGCGATTCCAAGAAAGCGAAGAGCCTGTCGGTTTGGCAATCGAACCGCCTTCAGTTCCCGAGAATCGCCTCGATCTGCCGCAAATGGTTGAGATCGTGCCCCGCGTACAACCTCACGATATGCTCAATCGTTTCCTGCCCACGCTCGGCATGCATCCCGTAATGTTTCCATTGGTCCGGAGTCAGCGACTTCAGCAGCGCGAGATTCGCCTCCCGCACCACGCGAAACTGTTCCACCGACTTTCGCGGATCGCGTTTCGCATAGTGCCCGCTGAGCACCCACGCGTCCTGGTCAAACGCCGCAATGGGAGTCCCCGGCGCGCCCAGGATCATCCGCATGCGGAACCCGCCCACAATCTCCGTCTCTGCCAGATGCGCCAGAATCTCCCCCACCGACCACTTATCCGGCGCTGGCCTCTTGCGCAATTTGCTCGCCGGCACACCCTTAATCAGCCGCTCCAGCTTCTTCGCCGTAGCCGCCTGCACCGCCAGCGGCTTCTTCCCGTCCATGTAGTTAACAATGCGCTGCGTATACTGCTGCGGAGTTTCCTTCATGTTTGTTTCCTCCTCTGCTCATGTGGCGCTACTCGTGTGGCGACGGCCGCCTCGGCCCTCGCGCGTGGAGCTTGCCCTGAGCGAAGTCGAAGGGGCGAAGCCCCGCGCGGAATTCTTCCCTGCTGCCAGCTCCTACTCCCCACCCCTCTGCCCCGCGACAAACGTAGTCCAGGGCCCCGCCTTCATATCCCTCAACAGCGGCTTCTGCCACGCAAACTCCGGATGCTTCTCCAGAAAATCCGCCGCCACAAAATCCGCCCCACACGGATGCCCCGCCCGCGCCACGAAACTCATATTCGCCGCCATCTTGCTGTCCGTAGCCTTGCCCTGCACCGCGCCCCCGGGATTGTAAGCCGCCCACTCCCACTCCTTCACGCCCCGCGGCGACACATCCACATGCCCGCACAGCGAACGCTCATTGGGCTGGTTCTTCACTGTCGCTCCACCCACCTTGTCGAAACTGTCAAAGTGATCCGACAAAAAGCCCTCCGCCATCTCGACATCGATCTTCCCCTTCGATTGCAGCATCAACTCTTCCCAGCGCGCATGCCGCGCATTCGCCGACGACGAAGCATCGTTCACATCGAACCCGCTCGTCTCTTCGCGAATCAGTTTCGGATCGCGCGCAAAATTCGAACTCACGAAATATCCGTCCTTCGTCCGCCACAGCGGAGTATTCTTCAGCCCCAGTTCGAGATAAGCAATCTCGCCCGTCTTGCGGTCGCCAATCAGCCAGTCGTTAGCGTATCCGCCGTTATTACCTTCCTTGATAATACGAACGTATTCATTAATGCTCCTGGCATACTGCAGTGCCTTGCGCGCCCGCATGAACTCTGGCTTCCCGTTCGGATCCCACCCCTCGAACTGCGTGATCGTGGTTTCCGTGCTCATGATCCCCGCCGCATTAATTCCGAAATCGTCGTCGCTGGTAATCACTCCCGGGAACCCGTCCATCAATATGCGGCTGCCGTGCTCCGGCACAATGTCAAAGACCACCACCCAGCGCTCGCCCGCCAGATAACTCGTCCAGTTGTTGTGCGCGATCACAATCTGATGGTCTTTCGTATAACTCCCGGTCGCAATAAATGCGCTGCAATTCCCCGGCGCAACCAGTTTCGGCGACTTCCCCGGCTTCTCCGACTTGTTCTTCTTGTTCAGCCACGGCACGTAGTAATCCGGAACTTCCTCAAACGCGTTCAGCGCGACAATGTCATACACGTCCAGATTCACACCCTGCGATTTAACTCCGTCGGCAATTCCCTGCAGTTCCTGCTGGTATTCCAGGTCAATGTGCGGCCACAGCATTTCCCGCGCCGTCGTGCGGAAGAACTCCCAATCGCGCTGCGTCCCGCGCGTATCAAAAAGCTGGATCGCCGCAAACGCATCCGCAATCTCCGGCGCCAGCAGCGATCCATGCTGAAACCCGATCTCCGAAGGCGTCCCCTCCAGATGAACATACGTCCACCCACCCCGCTGAAAGCGGTAAGCCTTCTCCAGCCGCGAATCGGCGGAAGCTTGCGTCGCAGCTGCGGCCATGGACACAGCAGCGGTGACAATGAACGCGCACATGGCAAACGCGCACCCCGCGCGCACTGAAAAATAATTTTTCTTCTGTTCGGCCGACATGAATCCCCCAATCAAAGCGGACTCGTCAACGCCCGCCCGGAACCCATCAATTTACCACGCCGCAAATCGCTGACTAGATGTCCGTCCTCTGCTCCGGGTGCTTGCTCAAATACCAGCAAGTGCTGTAACCCGAATGCGGCAGGAACGCATGAATGCAAGTCTGTGGCTGCGGCCCCTGAAAGATAAACTGCGTCTTCCCGCTTTTCTGCGCGACCGCATAATAAGGCTCCACAGTGACCGACCCATAAGGATTCCAGTTCGCCGCGACGCGAACCCGAAACACCGCAAAGTCTCCGCAATAGACGCCGGCCGCCAGCCCGGCCAGCACCAGCACGGCGATCCTGAAACCACGCTTCGCCTGTCGCAGCAGCATAACGCCATAACTTTATCAGGCACCCGACGCGAAGGGATTTCCTCGGTGCTCCTTTGCGTCCTTAGGGGTAAAATTTCGTTCCCCCCCCACTCAGCGTTGACATTTCCCCTCCCGACAGGCAAACTACCGCATTCCTTGGAAAAGGGCCTCCGGCGAGGACCTGAACGGCGCAATCGCATAAAACACGGGCGCCTGGCCGGATCCCGATTCTCCCTTTCATCTATGGGCATAACCGAGCAAAGGGTCTCATACACGCTGGATTCCACCCTGCAAACGGTGGACAGCGCCGAAGAAAAGGCTACCCGTATTGCCACAGAGTTGGGATTTTCCGAGGATGAAGTCATGCAGATTTCCATGGCCGTCCGCGAGGCCGCGGTCAACGCCGTTCTGCATGGCAACGCTTACGCAGCCGACAAGAAAGTTACTTTGTCTTTCGAACGCACCCCCGAGAACCTGGTCATTACTATTTGTGACCAGGGTGCCGGTATGGATCTGGGGCGCATCCCCAACCCTCTGGCCCCGGAGAATCTGCTCAAAACTTCCGGGCGCGGTATCTTTCTTATGCGCTCGTTTATGGATGTAGTTGAAATTCGCCCGTCGCACACGGGCACCGAACTCAAAATGATAAAGCACGTCCACGGTCCATCCGCGGGCGACAAGGAGGCTTCCCAGTGAGCATGAAGATTAGCACCCGGCAGGTGGATGGAGTCACAATTGTGGATTGCAGCGGCCGCATCACCCTCGGCGAAGGCAGCGTTACTCTGCGCGATACCGTGCGCGAAATTCTGGCCAAAGGACAAAAGAAAATTCTGCTGAACCTGGCCGACGTCAACTACATCGACAGTTCCGGCATCGGTGAACTCGTCAGCGCCTTCACCACCACCAAGAACCAGAACGGCGAGCTCAAATTGCTCAAGCTCACCAAAAAAGTCAACGACCTGCTGCAGATCACCAAGCTCTACACCGTCTTCGATGTCAAAGACGACGAGACCGCTGCCGTAAAGTCGTTCAAATAGCCGTTCAAATAAAAGAGTTCATCGCCAGAAATGGACGGGCCGTCAAGAATTGCTGGGTGCCCCATTTCTCGCGTTCCTTGCGAGAAGTGGGGACGCTGCCCACGAATCGACGTCTCGGCAGTGCCTCGTCTGGTTTCATTCCGGGAAATGCACCAGACATATTTCCGCCCGACCCCAACCGCCACCATCCCAGGCTCTTAGAATCAGGTAATGCAAGTCTCCCAAGCCTCCTCCCCGACCCATGTGGGGACAGCTGCCCTCGGCTGTCAGGCCAGGCGACGCCCGGCAGCGAGCCATCCCAGAGACCGCAGTCTCGCCGCACTGGCCGCGTGCCTTCTCTCCATCCCCCTCTTCGCCCGCTCCGACTGCATCCCCATTCAGGAAGCCTCCCACCACATCGGCGAAGACAAATGCGTCACCGGAAAAGTCCTCCGCGTCAAGGGAGGAAGTAAAGGCGTCCACTACGTCGATTTCTGCCAGGATCAAATGGCCTGCCCGTTCAGCGTAGTCGTCTTCTCCTCCGACCTGAAAGATGTCGGCGACGTCCGCCGCCTCGCCGGACAATTGATCGAGATTCACGGAAGAGTAAAGCTCTACGACGGCCGCGCCGAAATCATCCTCAGCCGCGTCGGACAACTCACCAACGGATCCACTATGATCCCTCCCCTGCCCAAAAACTACGACGCAGAAAAGCAGGGCCACTACAGCGCCGGAAGAATGCGCGCCTCAAAGAAACCAAGAAAAGTAAAACCCACGCCCACCGATACCGCAACCTTCGGCAAAGACGCCGATGCCGAAGGCAACACCAGCGACCCGCCCGATTAATTGCTCATGTGGCGACAGCCTTGGCTGTCCCGCGAAGCCCGGCGGCGCGCTACCACTGCGCAAGCACGTCTTTGCGTCCTTTGCGGCCTTCCTTTGCGACCTTCGCGGTCAAAAGCTCTTGCCTCTCGCCTCTGCACTGTCGCACCGCGCAGCCTTCTCACACCAGCCCCTTCCGCAACTCCTCCAGCGGATACTTCGTCCCCCGCCACACGATCCCGCCGTTCCACAGCGTCAGCGTCATCGACCGCAGCAGCGTATAAACAAAAAGCACCGTGCTGACCGGATGCAACAAAAAATAATAAGGCGGCACGCCCGATCTCCACGACATCCCCATATAAATTAAAAACATCGACCCCAGCGCCACCGCATAAGGCACGCGTGCCCATCCGTGCGCCAGCCACACTCCCAGAAACGGACCCAGGTTGATAAATGCCAGCGCAAACGCCGAGAGCAGCGTCCGCCACCACTGAAACGAAAGAATCGCAAAAAAATTCTTGGTCAGGTTATCGACCACGCCCATCGCGCCGTTCGCCCAGCGGATCGAAATCAAATCGCTGCCAAACACATTCCGCTGCGCGAAGCCCGCATTCTTGATCACCTTGCCCAGCTTCATGTCGTCCACCACTTCCATGCGCAGGCGTTCGTAAGTGCCCACCGCTTCATACGCACTCCGCCGCACCAGGTTAAACGCGCCCACGCCCATGTGGTCGTTCGCCTTCGGGTCGGCCACTTTCCAGGGCCGGTGTCCAAACATAAACATCGTCTGAAAAAACGCGATCATCATGTACTCGCCCGGCCGCTTCATGATGATCTGTGGAAACAGCACCACATGGTCGGCCTGCTCGGCCTCCGCATATGCCAGCGCCCGCCGCAAAGACTCCGGCTTGAACATCACATCCGCGTCGGTAAACAGCAACCAGTCCCCCGCAGCCAGATTCGTCGCCGTCCACATGGCATGCGTCTTCCCCAACCATCCCTCAGGAAGCTCGCGATGATGCACCACCCGCAACCGTTTTCCCGACGGGAGATCTCCTGCGACCCGCTCCATAATCTCGCCCGTCCTATCCGTCGACCGGTCGTTCACCGCGATCACTTCATAATTGTCGTAGTCAAGGGCCAGGAGCGTCCGCAGCGCCTGTTCAATGGACTCTTCCTCATTCCGTGCCGGCACGATAATCGAAACCGGAGGATTTCCCGCCGCCTCCACCGGATTCCGATCCCACTCCGGCCGCGAAACATCCGCGACACCAGGCATCCCGAGCGCAGCCTCGACGATGCGAGAAACCCACGCCAGCGCCAGAATCACCCCAGCAATCCAGTGAAAGTAATGCATCCCCAGTTGTTGGGTTCTCCTTAGTGATCCTTAGTGCCCTTAGTGGTGAATTGGTTTTACGCCCTTCTCAGCGTCCTCTGCGGCCTTCCTTTGCGATCTCAGCGGTTAAAAGCTCTTTGCCGCCGACGATCACGATCCCCGCCCATCCCCGCGCACCGCCGGCGCAAACTTCATCCCATAAAACAATATGGCGGAAGAAATCCCCATCGCGATCACCGGCAGCACAAACGCCGCCTGTAGCGACTTCCGGTCCGCCACCCATCCCATCATGGTCGGCGACGGCACGTCGCCGAGAAGGTGAATGATAAAAATATTCACCGCCAGCGCCGTCGCCCGTATGTGCGCGCCCACCGAATTGATCACCGCCGCGTTCAGTGGAGAAGTATTGAACAGCAGAAAAAATGCCGCCACCGCAATCGCCGGAACCATCACGCGTCCCTTCACGAACAGCGCCACAATCATGAAAGGAATGCCCAGCCCCATGCTGGCCGCCGAAATCAGGTAATACGAACTCTTCATCCGCGGCAGCAGGTAGTCGCCCAGCCATCCCCCGGCCAGCGACGCCAGAATTCCATCCACCACAATAATTGCGCCAAAAGTTAAGTTCGCCGCCGCCAGCGTGTAGTGCCGCTCGCTGTAAAGAAACTGCGGCATCCACACCTGAATACCACCCAGAGAAAACGTCATCGCCGCCATGCCCAGCGTCGCAGTCAGGAATGCCGGATTGCGAAACAACCCCGAGAGACTCGCCCGCTCCGGAGTGTCTTTGCGCAAATCAAATTGTCCCCGCTCCGGTTCTTTCAAAAACGAAACCGCCAGCGCCAGCAGAAAGCCCGGCGCCGCCGCAATATAAAACGGAAACCGCCAGCCGTAATGCGGAGCCAGATTTCCCCCCAGCAAATATCCCGCCGCCGAGCCCACCGGAATCGCCAGATAAAATACGCCCAGAATCCGGCCGCGCCTCTCCTCCGCAAAAAGATCCGCCACAAACGTCGGAGCGATCGTCACAAACGTGGCTTCGCCAATCCCCACCAGCGTGTGCCGCACCAGCAATTCCGCATACGTATGCGTCACCGCGGTGAGCAGAGTGAGCCCGCTCCAGAACACCGCTCCCACCACGATGATGAGCTTACGCGAATACCGGTCCGCCAGTGGCCCCACAAACGGCGCCGCGAGCATATAAAAAATCAGGAACGCGCTGGTCAGGTATCCCACCTGCGTTTTCGACAGATGAAACTCGTCCTGCACCAGCGGCTGCACCGCATTCAACACAGAGCGATCGATGTAATTGAGCAGATTCAGCGCCGTCAGCAGAATCAGCGCCGTGCGCGGATGGAGTTTCGTCGTGTCCACAGGTCGAGCGAATATAGCATGGCCCGGCCAACCAGCATAATAACGATTGACGTTATTAACGAAACGCGTTATTATCGTGCAGTGATTAAGACTTTCGCCAACAAGGAGTCGGCGGAAATCTGGGCTACCGGAAAAACTCGCGGGTCTCCGCCCGCGAGCATTACGAAACGGAAACTAGCGATGCTGGACGGCGCCATGGCGCTAGACGACTTGAAATCCCCGCCCGGCAACCGCCTGGAGAAACTTCGCGGCAATCGTCAGGGGCTATACAGCATCCGAATCAACGACCAGTACAGAATCTGCTTCTTGTGGCGTGGCCACGATGCGTTCGGGGTCGAAATTACGGACTATCACTAGCAATTGGCGGCATCGTAGTTAAGGAAAAGTGAGGTGACCCTATGGGACACGAAAGCATTCCGAGAAAAGGCGCACCGCACTGGAGAGTTCATCCCGGCGAAATTCTGCGGGAAGAATTTCTCAAGCCGTTACACATGTCCGCTTACGAACTGGCGAAGCGGCTTCGCGTCCCCGCGCCTCGCGTCAACGACATTGTCCTGGAGCGGCGCGGCATCAGCGCGGATACAGCCGTCCGCTTATCGCGCTTCTTCGGAACCACCGAGCAGTTCTGGCTGAATCTGCAGGGTTCGTACGAAGTCAGCCGGGTAATGGCCGAACAAGCGGCCGAGATTGAGCGCATCAAACCGCGAGCCGCCGCCGCATCCCGCTGACCCGCCCACCCGTCACCCCAGAAACTGCAACGGCTACTTCTTCCCCTTCGCCCGCGGCCACTTCGCCACCACCACCGTCGAAATCCCTCCCCGCGGACGAAAATCGCCTTTCACCTCCGCCCACACCGGCTTCGCCCAGCGCACCACATCTTCCAGAACCCGGTTCACAATATTCTCCTGAAAAATTCCCAGGTTGCGGTAAGACTGCAAATACTCCTTGTACGATTTCAACTCCAGACAAACTTTATCGGGCTGGTAACGCAGCGTGATCACGCCAAAATCCGGCAGCCCCGTCTTCGGACACACCGACGTAAACTCCGGATCATCAATCGCGATCTCATATCCCGGAAACTGGTTCGCCCAGGTCTCAATCTCCGGAAACTCAGCGTCCAACCCGGCAGCAGCATGCTCGGAGGTGTAGCGTGGCTTGGTCATGCGCCCATTGTAAATGTGTGCACCGAAAGCTGGATCCCGATTTCAAGCCTGGGTGCCCCATTTCTCGCGTCCTTTGCGAGAAGTGGGGCCTTTTCCGTCCCCATCCGCATCTAACCAAGTACTGTCGCCAGAGCCGTCCGCGCTTCGTCACCGAGCCGCTGCGGTGGTAGATTACTACTTGCAATTGTTCCCGCAGCGCCCTGAAAGAAAACAGGTTGACGCAAACGGTCTGGCGAGTTTAGCGGAAACCGCTCACGAAAAGAATTTGGCATCGAACAACCACAATTCGAACGGACGTCCTACCACCCGCCGCCGCAACACCTGGCTTGCCGCCGGAGTCATTGCCGCCGCCGTCCTCATCCCCATTTTTTCTCGCCGCGCACCGCTGTCCGTGCACGTCGCCACCGTCGAGCGTGGTCCCATCCGCAGCCTGGTTTCTACCAACGGCAAAGTTGAGCCCCTGCCCCTGGAAAGTTTCGAAGCTCACTCTCCCATCGCCACGGTCGTCAAGCGCCTGCTGGTCAAAGAAGGCGACCACGTGCGCAAGGGACAGCTTCTTCTGCAACTCGACGACGCCAACATCCGCAGCCAGGCCGAGCACGCCAAGTCGCAGATGACCGCCGCGCAATCCGATCAGACCGACGTCTCCACCGGAGGCACTCATGAAGAAGTCCTCACCCTCGATGCGCTTCTGACAAAAGCCCGCAGCGAGCGCGACGCCGCCCAGCGCAGTCTCGACGCTTACGGCCGTCTCCAGCAGCAAGGCGCGGCCGCGCCAGGAGAAGTCAAGCAAGCCGAAGACCGCCTGCGCCGCGCTCAGGCCGATCTCACCTTGCTCGAGCAAAAGCAGAAAGCCCGTTACTCATCGCCCGAAATCGCCAAAGTGAACGCACAACGTTCCGAAGCCCAAGCCGCCTACGACGCCGCCGAAGACGCGCTCAGCAAATCCAGCGTCCGCGCGCCTTTCGACGGCATCGTCTATTCCCTGCCCGTGAAGCAGGGCGCCTATGTGCAGGCTGGAGATCTGCTTCTTCAGGAGGCCGATCTCACCCGCGTCCAGGTGCGCCTGTTTGTCGACGAGCCCGACCTCGGCCGTCTCGCTGCCGGACAAAAAGTTGAAGTCACCTGGGACGCGCTCCCTGGACGTAGCTGGAACGGCTTGCTCTCCGGCGTGCCCGCCACCGTAAAACTGCGCGGAGCCCGCAACGTCGGCGAAGCTATCTGCATCCTCGACAATCGCGATCTGCGCCTGCTTCCCAACATCAACGTGGGCGTCACCGTGGTCACCGCCGAGCATCGCGGAGTCCTCACCTTGCAGCGTGACGCCCTCCGCATCGACGACACCAAACCTTACGTCTACCAGGTCGTCGATGGCCACCTGCACCGCCGCGAAGTCGAAATTTCACTACAGAATCTCACGCGCGTGGAAATCACCTCCGGACTTCCCGACAACGCCGTGGTCGCGCTGAGCGCCGATGGTTCCAAACCTCTGTCCGACGGCGCCCAGGTGAAGGTGGTCCCCTGAGAAAACTCTGAAAGATCCAGCCGCGCCGCGAATTAGCTGCTCTCGGATGGAATTGATTTTTAATCAATGTGATTTTGGAGTAAACCGATTTTGGGTGGCGCAGCGCTTCCGCGCTGCGATTCGTCACCTGTCTTGATCGCGGCTTCAGCCGCTGAGGTCGCCGCAGTGAAGTTCGGCATTCACAAGCTTCATCGCATGAAACTCCTGTTGGCATGCATCGCGCTTGCGTTCTCCATCAGCGCCCGCGCAGATTCCGCCGCCGACCTCCTCGCTGCCGGACAAGTCGACGACGCCATCCAAACTCTGCAACAGCAGCTTGCCCACTCGCCCGATGACGCCGTATCTCAGAACCTGCTGTGCCGCGCCCACTTCATGCTCGACGAATGGGACCGCGGCATCCCCGCCTGCGAGCGCGCCGTGGCTCTCGATTCCACCAACGGGCTATATCATTTGTGGCTTGGCCGCATCGACGGAGAGAAAGCCGACCGCGCCGGATTCCTCAGCGCCATGGGCCTCGCGAAAAAAGTCCACACCGAATTCGAACGCTCCGTCGAACTCGATCCTTCCAACGTGGCCGCCCGCACCGATCTCGCCGAGTTTTATCTCGAAGCTCCCGCCATCATCGGCGGCGGCAAAGACAAAGCCCGCGCCCAGGCTGAAGCCATCGCCCGTCTCGATCCCGCCACGGCGCACTGGGTCACGGCCCGCATCGCCGAACACGCCAAAGACGAACCCACCGCCGAGCGCGAATACCGCGCCGCCATCGACGCCAGCCACGGCGGCGCCCGCGCCTGGCTCAATCTCGCCATCTTTTTTCGTCACACCAACCGCCTCGACCAGATGGAAAAGGCCCTCACCACCCTGGAGTCCCGCCCGCTCGACCGCCCCGATTCGCTGATGGACGGCGCCAGCATGCTTCTCCGCACCGGTCGCAACTATCCCCTGGCCGTGCGCTTGCTGCGCCGCTACCTGCAGTCTCCCGTGGAAACCGGCCCAGCCTTCAAAGCCCACTTCATGCTCGGACAGTTGCTCGAAAAACAAGGCGACCGCGCCGGAGCCGCCGCCGAATTTCGCGCCGCCCTGGCCCTGGCCCACACCTACGCCCCCGCCAAAGAAGCCCTGCACCGCGTCGAGCACTAACTGTGTAGGACGGACACTCCCTTCGGCTCCGCTCAGGGCAGGCTTGTCCGTCACTTTTGACGTTGTTCCTGAATTCTGGCAAGAAAAATGGCGCAGCGCCCTTTAGGGACTGCGCCATTCGTTTTTCTTCTCTATATCCAGAATATCAAATCAGGTGGGCAAACGTAACATGGTTTCGAACTATATATTCCCCACCGAATCAATCGCTTACTCCAAAAACCTCACCCTTACCCCCTTGACAACTTTTTCCACAGTTGCCAGTTATAGCCCACTTCCCCGGCTCCAAAGAAATTCTCGCCGTCACATGTTGTGTTTTGCCTGCCGTTTGCGCTGTATCTAATAGAGGCGGCAAATGCCGACGTCCTCTGCACGCAAAACAAGGAGGATACTATGCAACTCAAATCGCTGCTGCGCACTGCAGCCACTGCGGCCGTGCTGTCAGTGCTCTTGCTGGCTACATTCCAAAAGGCCCAGGCACAGACAGAGATGGCCCTTTACACCTTCTGCTCACACCCAGACGTTTATTGCATCGACGGCGCATTACCCAATGGTTCTCTCACGCCTGATGGGTACGGAGATTTCTACGGTACAACCTTCTCTGGTGGTGCAAGCGCGCAGCAGGAGGGTTCTTACTGCCCCTCCCCCTTCAGTTGCGGCACTGTCTTCCAACTCGTCCCCGAGCCCGAGGGCGGCTGCCCCAGCGAAAGCGACGCAGGCAACGGCTGGTGCCATTACGTGCTCTACAACTTTTGCACGGCCGCCGGTAATTATTGCGCAGACGGAGAGTCTCCCGACTCCCCGTTGATCGCCGTAAGGACCGGGCCTTTTAGCAACACAACCCTGCACTTGTTCGGCGCGACTTATAACGGCGGCCTCGGGACGAATTGCGAGGACGTTTACGGTTGCGGCGCGGTCTTCGAACTGACGCCTGCATCGCCGCCCGAAGGCTGTCCTGGCGGCACGACCCCAGGCAACAACGGTTGGTGCGAAACCGTCATTTATAGCTTCTGCGCCCAGGCGAACTGTGCTGATGGCACCTGGCCGAGCGGCAGTCTCGTTCGGGACTCAGCAGGTAATTTCTATGGCGCAGTGAATAACGGAGTGTTTGAGCTGTCACCGAACGGCAGCGGCGGCTGGAAGGAAGCGCTGATTTACTCAGACCCGAATGCCCCCATCGGCGGATTGGCCATAGATGCCAGCGGAGACCTGTACGGAGTAGACGGGAACCAGACTACGGGAAGCGGGTGGGGGAACGTTTTCAAGCTGACCAACTCCTCGGGTTCCTGGGTGGCAAGCGTCATCCACGCCTTTGACGGCTCGCTTGTCGGGACAATTCCAGATGGCCTCATACCGAACGGCCCGCCAGCCGTCGATAGCGCTGGCAACGTCTATGGGACGACGGGAGCAGGCGGCAGCTCAAACTTGGGAATGGTCTGGAAGCTGACCCCGGTAACTACGGGGACCGAGGCTGGAACGTACAAGGAAAAGATTCTTCATTCCTTCACAGCTCTGGCCACCGGCGACGGCCCCACAGCCGGAGTTACGCTCGACGCCTCCGGAAACATCTATGGCACGACGGCTAACGGCGGCAAATATCTCACGCAATGTCAGAACTCCAGTGGCGCTCCCATGGGCTGTGGGACGGTCTTTGAACTCCCCGTCGATCAAACCGCTACCGGCGCGACCTACAAATATAAGCTTCTATGGAGTTTCAACTACACCGACGGCGCCTTTCCCAGCAATCTGGTTCTGGACAGCTCCGGTCACCTGTACGGAGGCGCCGGAGGCGGAGCCGGAGTCGGAGCCGGTGCCGGCGCTGTGTTTGAGGTAAATCCCTTGGGCGCTGCGACCACAACCTCCCTTATATCTTCACTGAATCCGTCCATTTCCGGAGAGGCAGTTACCTTCACCGCGACCGTAAGCTCCAGCGCCGGCACGCCACCGGACGGGGAAACTGTCAGCTTCATGAAAGGTTCGACAGTACTGGGAACGGGAACGTTAAGCGGCGGGGAGGCCAGCTTCACGACCTCGTCGTTGCCCGTGGGAACGTCAGTCGTGGATGCGGTATACAGCGGTGATTTGAACTTCGAGCCCGGCACTTCGAACAAGGTGAAGGAGGTAGTGAAAAAGTGATTGGTTTAAGAAAGGTTCCTTTTAGTGCTCCGAATTCCCGCCCACCTTTGAGTGGGCGGGATTTTTATTTGAGCGCACGGCGTCACCCCGCCAGCAGCACCACTCCCGCAGCCACCAGCACTGCGGCGATCCAGCGTCGGCGGTCGACGCGCTCATGAAGAAATATTTTTGCGGCGAAGGCGTTGCCGATAAACGTCAGCGATGCGGCGGCGGGAGCTACCAGGCTTACGTCTCCCCAGGACAGCGCGAACAGCAGGCTGAAGAACGCAACCGCCATGGCCGCCACGCCGAGAAAGAAATTCGGATTGCCCAGCACGCGGCCTATTACGGTCCACAATCCTGAGCGGTCCCACAGGTCGTGCACGTCGCCAACCTGTTTCATGGCGCGGGCCAGAAGCACGTCCCCCACTACCGACGCCGACGCGATCGCGACAATCGCGCACCAGACTGCGAGGCCAGTGTTGAGTTCTTTCATGAACCCACCTGGCTCGAGACGGCCGCTTCCGGCGCTTCGCTTTCACACGGAGCGTCGGCTTGTGGATGCGGCGTGAGCGATGGGCCCCCCGCGACGAAACCCACGCCTCCGGTGATCAGCGCGATGCCCACCCAGCGCAGCGGGCTGACTTGCTCGTGCAGCGCGAACTTCGCCACCAGCGCCAGCAGCACATAGCCCAGCGATGTGGCCGGCAACACGTAAGTGAGATCGGCCCAGGACAGCGCATTCATGTACGCGCCGAAAAATGCCAGCAGAAGAAGAATGCCAACCGCAACCCAGGGATTGAGCACGGCCAGAATCAGGCTGAGGGGATGATGCAACGAAACGCGGCCAGCCTGTTTCATCCCGTGAGAGAGCACGGAATCACCCGCCGCTGCGAACACGGTAACGCCCGCCAAGACCAGATACTTACGAAAGGTCACTGAGGTTCAGGTTTCAAGGTTTCGTGGTTTCAAAGTTTCAAAGAGATTCGAGAGTGGAACACCCTGAAACCTTGAAACGTGAAACTTTGAAACCTGCCTTACTACGCTTTCACCGGCACCGCGGCCGCTGCGGCCTCGTCGGCATGCTGCTTCACCAGTTTGTTGCGCGCGGACCGCAGTTTCATAAAGCTCTTCGCTTCTTTGTACAACCGCTTGCGGTCGTTGCTGTCAAACGCGGCTTTTCTTAAGATGCGGAACACGGCTTTCGGACGGAAATAATATTCGTCATAAAAACGATGCACGGCCGACATGATGTCATCGGCCGGCAGCCCGGGATATTGAATCTGGGCCAACTGGTGTCCGCCTTCGTCGACCATTTTGTTGTCGCCCACCATGAAGCCGTTGCTTACCGCGTAGTCGTAAAGCTCCGTGCCAGGATAGGCATGCGCAACGGAAACCTGGATGGTCTCGACGTCCAGCTCTTTGGCGAACTTGATGGTGTTGTTGATGGTCTCGTGCGTTTCGCCGGGAAGTCCCATGATGAAGTCGCCGTGGATCACCAGGCCCAGCTTGTGGCAATCGCGGGTGAAGTCGCGCGCCCGCTCGATGGTCGCGCCCTTCTTGATGTTCTTCAGAATCTGTTGGTCGCCGGATTCGTAGCCGACGATTAACAGCCGGCATCCCGCTTCCTTCATGGCTTTCAAAGTTTCGTAGTCGGTGGTGACGCGCGACGTGCAGGACCACGTGAGGCCCAGCGGCTTCAACTTGGCGCACAGCTCAATGGTGCGTGCCGCCTGAATGTTGAAGGTGTCGTCGTCGAAGAAAAACTCTTTCACGTTGGGCCAGAGTTTCTTGGCATTCACCATTTCCCGCGCCACGTCGTCGGTGGAACGCTTGCGCCAGGGATGCCCGCTCAGCGTCTGCGGCCACAAGCAGAACGTGCATTGCGCCGGGCAACCGCGCGTGGTGTAGAGCGAAACGTAGGGATGCAACAGGAACGGAACGTTGTAGTTGGTGATGTCGAGGTCGCGTTTGTAGACCTCGGTCACGTGTGGCAGGTCATCGAGATTCCCCAACTGCGGCGCGTCGGGATTGTGAACGATCTTGCCATTCTTCAGGAACGAAGCTCCCGCAATCTCTTCCAGCGGCTTGCCTTTGGCAAAGTCGGTGACGGCATAATCGAATTCCTTGCGACAGATAAAGTCAATCGCCGGGCAATCGCGCAACGATTTTTCCGGAAGCACGGTCACATGCGGCCCGACGAACGCAATCTTGATCTTGGGATTGACCGCCTTGATGGCGTTGGCCAGCAGGATGTCGCCGGGAAAACCGGGCGTGCTGGTGAACAGCACCAGAAATTCATATTGTTTGGCGATCTCGATGGTCTCCTGGCCCGAGACGTGATGCGAGGGCGCATCCAGCAGCCGCGACCCCTCGAGCATCCCGGCCGGATAAGCCAGCCAAACGGGATACCAGAAACTTTCAATTTCGCGCGTGGCGGGCCAACGGGAGCCGGCGCCTCCGTCGAAGTTTTCAAAGGAAGGCGGATTCAGAAACAGTGTTTTTAGAGGCATATGTTGGTGTCTGTATATTTTAGCATTCTGGCCCGGTCGCCGCGCAGATTACGGACGTATTGTTGCAGGTTCCCGGCCCTGGCTGATTGAGTCTATCTTACTGACAGCGCAGGGGAAAACGGAACCTGCTTCGAGCTAACAGTAGGTTGGATGCAGCGAATGGGGAAATGGTGCGTTGGGGAGGGATGGTCGAAATTCACTGGTCAGGATGCCATCCCGAACAAGCCATGAGAAATCTCAACTGAGAAGATCTTAACTTTGGGGGCGTGGATAGAGTGGCGGGCAAGAGTGCCCGCCCCACACAATCAAGTTCGCACACGCGGTCTATCGGCCCATCGCCCATTTTTCCAGATCGCCGGTAGCGCGGAGGAGAGCGACTTGGCTGCGCTCGAGTTCGAAGATTACGTCTTCGAGGGCGATGGAGTGTTCGCTGGCCTTGTCGCGCGCGTCGCCCAGATCATGGAGGTTGGCGGTGCCGGCGTCCATGCCGGTCTGGATCGCTTCCACATTTTTCTCGGCCAGCTCGGATTCGAGTTCGGCGACATCACGCGCGGCTTCGAGGCGCGAGACGGAGCGCTCGAGGCGAAGGGTTTCTTCGGAGACCTGGTTGCGCGCGGCTTCCGCCTGCTTCTGCGCTTTGACCGCTTCGGACTCGGCTTCCTGTACCTTGGCGTGCTGGGAGAGATTCAGAAACGGGAGGTGGATAGAAATGCCAATGGTGGCGTTGTTGGGCTGGAAGTGATTGTAGTAGGTGGAGTAGTGGTTGAAGGTGGAAAGCAAAGCGTATTGCGCGGCGAAATCGATACTGGGCCAAAGAGCTCTTTGTTCCCCCTTCACGCGTAAATACTCGGCGCGGGCATGCTCGATGGCGGCCTGGACGTCAGGGTTAGAGTCGACGGCACGGCTTGCGGCGTCGTTCAAATTCAGTCCAGATTTAGCTCCTCTGGTTCCTTCCGGCGATAGCTCTTCCGTTTTCACCGACGGGAGTGCGGGCAGCGTGTCGGGATCGGGTTCGATCGAAGCCGGAGGAAGGCCCGTGAGTTTGCCGAGATGCTCACGCAGGACGTCCGCCGAGCCGGAGGCTTCCTCGATGCGCAGGCGAAGGCGGGCCAGCGAAAGCTGCGCCTTCTTGCCTTCCGTTTCGCTGTCGACGCCCTCTTTCACGCGCTGAGCGACGGCGGCTTGCATTTTTTCCGCGGCGGCCTCGGCTTCGTGCAGGCGATCCAGGCGGCGCTGGCATTTGATCAGTTCGGCGTAGCTCAGGACTGCATCCTGAATAATCTGGTTGCGCGTGTCTTTGCTGCGGAGCGCGCTGGCCTTGTAGTCGGTGCCGGCGGCGTGAATAAAATCACGCAGCGCAGGATTAAGCAGCGCGGACTGCGCATTCACGTTAAACAGCGAGGGCGCGGAACCTTCGAGGCTGAGGGGGAAACCGTCAGACCAGCCGAGTCCGGCGCCGGCGATGAGCTGCGGGATGTACTGGTTGCGAACCTCGAGGTACTGGGCCAGGAAACGCTTCTGGTCGGCGTTGGCGACTGCGCCCGCAGTACCATGGGCGAGCGCCAGCTCCACGACGCGCTTCAGCGGCACCGGCTCGGCGGCGAGGGAGGCAGGGAGCCAGAACAAGACCAGGAGCAGCACGGCGAGGAGTCGGGCTTGGGAACGAATGATGCAACGGGGGTTCGTTTTCGTCTTCGTCTTCATCTTGTCCTCTTCGGAAGAGTCCGGAAATGATTGTACGGGCACGGGCTTAGGGAACATGTTTTCGAAACACGTCTCATGGAATATGTTTGATCAGGATTATGAGATGCCAGGGAAATCTTAAATGGCGCGAGGGCTCCGCGCGATGTCATCCCGAACCGGCCGAAGGCGGGTGAGGGACGCTACGACTGAACGGCCGCCTTTCTGCCGCAAACGAGACCACCCCGGGGTGCACGCATCGCCCGGGCACCCGCCGACGACCATGCCACTGCATGCGCATCGTAGGGTCCCTCGCCGGGCCTTCGGCCCCGTTCGGGATGACATTGCGCAGGAGAGCAAAGCACGAACACGCGGGCGGTTTAGTAAAACAGTCGCATCAGGCCGCTCGGCGGAAGATCTGGGACGAGGAATTGTTTATCGGGAATTCCAGCGGCGCGGGTGAGGGCTTCGGCGGCGAGATAGCCGCTGCGGACGGCTCCTTCCATGGTGGCGGGCCATCCGGTGGCGGTCCAGTCGCCGGCGAGGAAGACCCGCGGCCATGCGGTTGCGGCTGTGGGGCGATGCGCGTCGATGCCGGGGCGGGGCGAGTAGGTGGCATGGACTTCTTTGATGACGGTGGATTTCACCAGGTTGGCGGAGCGTGCGGCGGGGAAAAATTCGCGGACTTCGGCGAGAACCAGGTCGATGATTTCGGCACGGGATTTTTCGATGAGATTTTTGGAGGAGCTGATGACGAGTTCGACGTAGCTGCCGCCGGCCTCAGGGGCTAAAGCCCTATTGTCAGCCGGAGCTTCAACGGCACGACTGAAGTCGTGCCCTTCCCGTTCGTCGTGGCCTTCAGCAGGTTGGTTGCGCATGGGCTGGAGTCTCGATTTGTGGAACATCCATTGAATCGTGCGGTCGAGGAGCACGGCGTGATCGAGATCGGTGATCTGGCGGTCGAACCAGAGGTGGACGCCGGTGATGGGAGAAGTTTCGAAGTGGCTGATCTGCTCGCGCAGCGGCGTTGCCTCGGGAGTCTGCGGCAGGACGCGATCGAGATTGTCGAACGGAAGCGCGAGCACGAGGTAGTCGAAAGTGGCTTGGGCGGCGGCCTCGCGGCCCGCGAGATCGAGAGAGACGAGCGTGAAATCGGAGCGAGAAGAATTGGAGTGAAAAGGATCGGCATGAAAACTTTCGAGCGAGGTGCGGAACTGCAACTCTCCGCCGCGGGCGCGGAGGTAGTCTCCGGCAGCGTCGTAGAGCGTGGTGAGCGGGACGGTGGGAACACCCATGTGTCGAGCCCCGGGCGACTTCATGGATTCGCGAACCACCTGCGCGGCGGAAGAAATCGAAATGCGGTCAAGTTCCTCGCTGAGCGCGCTGATGAGGATGGGCTTCCAGAAATGCTCGATCGCTCCGGAAGTTTGTCCGTGTTGCTGTAGCCAATCGGCAAAAGATTTTCCGGTGTCCGGTTGCGCAGTGAGGGTGAGCGGAACCATGGCGCGCGCGATGGCAAGTTTGTCTTGCGTAGTCAGGAAAGAAAAATGCAGGAATGACGGCGCGGTGTGCAGCGGGGCTGGCAGCGCGGAGGCGCGCATCACCGAGGCGCGGCCCCCGGGTTCGAGGAAAGTCATTTCGTCGTACCACCGGATGTCGTGGTCGACGCCGATGCGCTGGTAAAAATTGATGAGGTTGGTGCAGGTGCGAAACAGAACGTGCTGGCAGTTGTCGACCACCTCGCCGGTGCCGGGGTGCTGGTAGGAAGAAGCGCGTCCACCGAGGAAGGGACGCTTTTCGAAAACGGTGACGCGGAAACCCGCGTCGGCGAGGGCACAAGCGGCCGCGAGTCCGGCGAGGCCGCCTCCGGCAATGGCAACCGTGGGCTGGGATGCGGTGGTGGTCATCTGGTTGAGATTAGCATTGCGGAGGAGATGGACGCCGTCGACATCCCCACTCTAGTCGCAAAGTGCACGACTAGAATGGGGCACCCGCCGCATCCGGGATGCCCGCGCACTCGGCTTACGTTATGCGCTTCAGGAAACCTTTTCCCAGGATCCGGAGTTTTTCTGAGGTGCTCAGGGAGACTTTGGCGGTGAAGACGTCGTACTGTTTTTCGGCGATTTTTTCCAGCAAACGGCGGTAGATGGTGATCAGGACCCAGAGCGCGGGTTGGCTGTCTTCGCTGACGAAGGGAATGAGATCGTCGCCGGAGCGATAGAAATCGCGGGCGCGGTCGGCTTCGAGTGCGAGCAAGGGGCGCAGGCGTGCGGGATCGGGTGCGGACAAAATGTCGGCGACCGACAAGCCGAACTTCGCGAGATCTTCTTCGGGGAGGTAGACGCGACCGAGAGCGGCGTCTTCTTTGACGTCGCGAATGATGTTGGTGAGTTGGAAGGCCAGGCCGCAGGTTTCGGCGAGAGGCTCGGCCTCCGGATTTTTGTAGCCGAAGACGTGAATGCACACCAGGCCGACGACGGATGCGACACGGTAGCAGTAGCCGCGGAGATCTTCGAACGTTTTATATTGGACGGCAAGCGCGGTTGCCGTGCTGGGCGCCGATTCCAGAGGTATGGGGGCGTCGACCACGTCCATGGCGGTGCCGTGGGCGAGTTCGTCGAGCAGGCCGGCGGGGATGTGGTAGCGCCGCTGAGCGTCGGTGAGGGCGAGAAGAATGGGATCGTCGGTGGGCTGGCCCTGCTGGGCGCGATGGAGCGAATCGAGCCAGATCTCGAGTTTCTGACGGCGCTCGGGGAGGCTCAGCGCGGGGTCGTCGGCGAGATCGTCACACTTGCGCATGAAGGAATACACCGCGCACAGGGCTTCGCGTTTGCGGCGCGGCAGCACGAGGAATGCGTAATAAAAATTCTTGGCGGCGGTGCGGGTGATGCCGCGGCAGACGGAATACGCCATGACCAGCTGCGCGGGAGCTGGGGTCCAGGGAACGGCGGCTTGCTGGACGCTGGCGCTCATAATTATTTAACCCCAAAACTTGTCGGCCTAACGTTCCGACCGAAAAGTTTTCCTAGCGCGGCGCGGGCGACCAGCGCTAGCTTGCGGGGCTTGGAGATTTTCGGACGATTGCCGAGTACTGCGAAGTCCTGGCGTTCAATGGCGTTCAGGATTTCCTGGCCGCCGCGGGAAAAAAGATCGAGATCGACGGCGAGTTCCCGATCGACTCGGGCGATTAAGGGAAGCCCGCGTTCGAACCAGTCGCGGGCGCGCTCCACTTCGAATTGCATCATGGCGCAGAAGGCCGGCGTGTTGCGTCGCGCGGAAATATCTTCTTCAGTCACGCCGAAACGGCGCAGGTCTTCGAGCGGGAGGTAAACGCGTCCCTTGGCGTAGTCGACTGTGACGTCTTGCCAGAAATTCGCGAGTTGCAACGCGGTGCAGGTGAAGTCGGAAAGTTGCTGGCGCTCGGGGTCGCGATATCCGCACAGGTAAAGCACGAGATGGCCGACGGGATTCGCGGAATAGCGGCAGTAGGCGAGCACGTCGGCGAAAGTTTCGAAGCGGGTGATGGTCTGGTCCTGGCGGAAGGCGCAGAGCAGATCGGAGAATTCGTGTTGCGGAATTTCGAACTGGCGCGCGGTTTCGGCGAGCGCTACGAAAACCGGGTGACGCGGGGTTCCGGCGTAGCAGGCGTCGAGCTCCGCTTGCCACTGATCGAGCAGCGCGAGCGAGGCTGAAGCGTCGCCGACTTCGTCGCCGAGATCATCGGAGATGCGGCAGTAGGCGTAGACGTTGACGAAATGCTGGCGCAGGCGGCGCGGAAGAAACCAGGTGGCGACCGAGAAATTTTCGTAGTGGGAACTGGCCAGGCGGGCGCAGTATTGTTGCGCTTCGGCGAGCGTCGGCGGGGTCGCGGGGATGGCGTAGGCGGCGGGCAGGCGGCTCCAGCCGAGGGATGCGGGCGCGAGTTGGGGGGCTGCGGTTTGGGTCATTTCAACAACACCCTCGGCGTAGAGCCGGACCATGAGCAAGGCAAAAAATCCTCTTCGCACTCTGGCAGTGTGGGCGAGGTAGGGATCCTTCGACTGAGTAACTGGTTCGCGTTCGCGAACCAGTTACTCCGCTCAGGATGACAGTATTTTTTTTACGACCACTCTTGCGGCCACTTTTTTGCGACCGCTCTCATTTGGCGCTCTGGCGGGAGCGGCGGAAATCAGTGGCCGGGGATGATGGCGGTTTTGATGTCGCCGCCGCGGTTGAGCATGTGGCGCAGGACCTGCTGCAAGCGCGAGAGCGGAGCCTCCCCGGTGATGTAGTCAGTCGGACGAATCTTTTTGGCGGCGATCAGGCCGAAGGCGCGGCGCACGGTTTCGGGCGTGTGGTGGAACGTGGCTTTCAGCGTGATCTCGGAATAGTGCAGGCGTCCGGTATCGAGCTGCACTTTGGTTCCTCCGGCGCAGCCGCCGAAAAAATTGACGGTACCGCCTTTGCGAACCATGTCCACGGACCACTCCCACGCTTCCTGCCGGCCCACCGCTTCGATGACGACGTCACAACCGCGCTTCTGCGGCGAGAGCGCGCGCACTGCGTCCACCACGTTCGGGACTTTTGTGATCTGCACGATCTCATGTGCGCCCATTTGCTTGGCGGCCTGCACCTGCTCATCGCGCTTGACTACGGAAATCACGTTGCAGCCGATGGCGCGCGCGACCTGGACAAACATCAATCCAATCGGGCCGCCGCCGATGATGGTGACGGTGTCGCCGATTTCCACTCCAGTTTCGTGGAGGCCGCGCAGAACGCAGGCCAGAGGCTCGGTCATGGCAGCGTCTTCGAAGCTGACGTTGGCCGGAATCACCAGCATGTTGGCTTCGACGATGCGCCGCGGCACGCGAATGTATTCGGCGTAAGCGCCGTTGTTGAAGAGCAGATCTTCGCAGAGATTTTCCTGATGCTTGGAGCAGTAGAAACACATCTGGCAGGGCGCGGAGTTCAGCGCCACCACCCGCATGCCGGTCTTGAAACCGTTGACGCCGGCGCCGACTTCCTCGATCACGCCGGCCAATTCATGGCCGAACAACGCCGGGGGAACAATCATGCGGGCGTGGTAGCCCCGCTGGTAGACCTTCAGGTCGGTGCCACAGGTCAGCGCAACCTGGACTTTGACCAGGATTTCACCGTCTCCCACGCGTGGGATCGGAACTCTTTCGATCTTAATATCTTCTTTGCCGTACAAGACGGCAGCGGTCATTTTTCCATTCACTGCTAGGTTCCTTCCAACCCTGATACTCCCAGGGGCTAAAGCCCGGCCCTCTACTAACGCTCAGCGGCACGACTGAAGTCGTGCCCTTCCCAATTACCAGCTCATCCCAGGCTGAATCATAATCTTCAGCGACGACGGCTGCGGATGAGCTGCCAACGCGAGGGCCTGGGCGCTTTCAGTCAACGGAAAACGGTGACTGACAAGCTGTTCCAGATCCATTTCGCGGCCCATCACAAAACGAACCGATTCTTCCTGCAGCGCCACCGAGGCGCTGTAGGACCCGACTAAAGCCTTCTCGTCCACGCAGATAGCCGCCGGATCAATCACGGCCTCTCCATGCTGCGTCTGGGCGAACAACAAAACTCGCCCACCGGGACGGGCCGCATCCATCGCGGTCCGAATCAAACTATTCCCGCCTACCGCCAGAATCACGGCGTCTGCGCCTCGCCCTTCGGTCCACTCGCGAACGCGTTCGACCACATTCGCCTGTGAAGCGTCAATGTTCAATTCGATTCCGAGGCTTTTACCTATTCTAAGCCTCTCGGGATACAAATCGGAAGTAATTACAGTGGCCCCAGCCTTTCGGGCCAGAACACTCAATATGATGCCGATTGGACCCTGCCCGATCGCCAGGACCGTTTCGCCGGGAAGCAGGCGCAGCGCCTCGATTCCCTTCATGCAGGTGTTGACCGGCTCGACGAAACAGGCCTGCTCGAAGGAAACACCATCAGGAATGCGGACAGTTCCCTTCTGAACGATCCAGTCCATCACCCGGACATATTCGGAGAAACCACCACCGGAGGGCTCGAATCCCGCGGTGCAGCCGACTTTCTTGTAGGTGGAGCACTGGGCGAAAGTATTGTGCAGGCAGTAGTAACAATCGCGGCACGGGATGTGATGGAAAACGACGACGCGGTCTCCGCACTGGAATTCGCGCACGCCCGCGCCCACGGCGGCGACCACTCCGGAAGTTTCATGTCCGAAGATGCGCGGAGCGGAATGGGAGCCAGTCGCGATTTTCTTCAGGTCGGTGCCGCAAACTCCGCAGCTGTGCACACGCAACAGCAATTCGCCGGGACCGATCTGGGGTACAGGAACAGTTTCCAGGCGAACATCATTCACACCGCGGTAAACTGCCGCCTGCATCGTGGCCGGAATCGTCCGCACGCCGTCCTGCACTGCGTATTGTCCGGCGATGGCCATAACGTTAGCTTTGATGACGATCAGGACGAATTCGCTTCAGCGGCTTTTCATTTCGAAGCGTTTCGCTTCAGCTGTATTCGTTTCTAAGGACTCGCGGTGGGCGACTCGGCGGTACGCGGATCGGCATTCGTGAACTTCACCTGCACGGTCATGGAATCGAGATACGGCGATTCGAGCGGGGTGAAGTGGTAAGCGGTAACCTGCAGCGAGACGTAAAAGCCATCCACTTTCATGATGCGCTGCGCCTTGGCCGGGACGGCGCCGAACCTGCTCGGATTCAGCTGCCAGAGGCTGTTCCCGGGCTCGGACGAAGGCTCCTGCGACTCCAGCAGCACGTTGTTATAGATCAGGTGACGCAGGTCCGTCAACCGCACCTGCCAGGAAATGATGTGCTCTTCGCCTTCCGGAATTTCCGGCACGATGGTGACGAGATAGCGGTCGCTGCCGTAAGTGTCTTTGATGCGATCGAAGAAGACGGAATTCTGCGGATTGAGCTTAACCTCGAAGCTGGCGTCAGTGATGTGCGTGGCGCCGCGGCGGAAACTCTCAGCGTAGACCGCTGCGGGCGGCTTCTGCGCGTGCAGCGGAAGAACTGCGGTGCAAAGCGAGAGGACGGCCGTGATGAAAGTTGGCTTCATTGTTGAGTGTAGATGTTCACAGAACCGGCGTTTCGTTTCTCGCCGTTTTACTTTCCCGCAAATCATTTCGCCGGCGAATTCAGGAGCTCGCGACTCTCGGCGAGCCATTCGCACAGCGCGCTTGCAGCTCGCTTGCTGTTGCGGGCCAGGCGCAGAGCTGCGGCCCACGTCCACGGGCGCACGATAATAAAGCGCGCGAACTTGCCGGTGAGGAACTCGCCGGAGGGGCCGATGAAGCCGGTCCGTTGATTCATCCCCGGAAGCGCAAATCCCGATTCATCCGAGATCGCCTTCACTGCGGCGAAGCGCACTCCGCGCGCCGCTGCGGCCCGCGCTACCGCGGACGCCTCCATGTCCACCGCTTGCGCGTTGAACGACTTGCCCAGTTTAACCTTCTGCTCGGGCGTCGCGACAGCACCGAAAGTAACCAGGATTCCGTGGCCTGCGCCAGTCTCGACGCTGCTGGAGTCGCCGGCATCGATGACGCGCGCCGGGACGAGGATGTCGGCAACTTTCAGAATGGAATCAAGTGCGCCGGCGAATCCGGCGGAGTAGACGACTTCCGGCGCGTAGAGAGCGATGACGGCTTCGGCCGCGCGGCGCGCCGGCTCCGCGCCGATGCCGCCGCAGACTACGACCATTTGGCCTTGCTCGAAGAATCGGAAGGTGCGGCCGGCGTGTTGTGCTGCGACCACGGGCCATTGGCGGATTAGCGGGTGGAGTTCGCGCTCCAGGGCGGCGACGATCGCGATTTTCACGGTGTCTGGCAATCTGCGCATCCTGCCGAGCTCTGCTCGGCGCGGACCCTTCGATTTCGCTCAGGGCAGGCTCACGAGGGCGCCCGTCCCTACACGTTCAATCTAAACATAATGATTATTTCGGAACCACTCCACGGCGCGGCGCAGGGCATTTTCGGCTGGGACGAGCTTCCAGCCCAGGTCGCGTTCGGCTTTGGCGGAGCTGGCGAACATTTTCTTGCGGCCCATGCGGACGGCATCGATGGTGGCGCGCGGCTCGCGATGCAGAATGCGGCCGGTGATGGTTTCGTCGACTGCGGCGGCGGCGAAGGCGAAAAAATACGGGAGCTTCACGGTGGGAGAAGATAACCCGGTTATAGCTCCGAGCTTATCGAGAATCTGTTTGAGTGTGAGATCTTCGCCGCCGAGAATGTAACGCTCGCCACTTTTACCCCGCTCCAGCGCGGCCACATGTCCGCCGGCGCATTCGGTGACGTCGACCAGATTGAGTCCGGTGTCGACGTAGGCGGGGAATTTTCGTTTCAGGAAATCGAGAATGATACGTCCGGTGGGAGTGGGCTTGATATCCTGCTCGCCCACCGGCGTGGTCGGATTCACGACGACAACGTGCATGCCGGAGCGTCCGGCTTCGAGCGCGATTTGTTCAGCCATGAATTTCGAGCGCTTGTAATGGCCGATCATATTAGCGAGCGCAACGGGAGAATCTTCGTCAGCGGGATTTCCGTTGCGAGTGAATCCCATCGTGGCCACGCTCGATGTGTAGACCACGCGGCGGACACCGTTCTTGCGCGCAGCTTCCAGAATGGCGCGCGTGCCCTCGACGTTGGAACGGTACATTTCATCAGGATCGCGCGCCCAGAGCCTGTAATCGGCGGCGACGTGAAAGACGGTGTCGCACCCGGACATCGCGTTGTCGAGCGATGCGGGGTCGCGCAGATCGCCGGTAGCGGTTTCTGCATTGAGGCCTTCCAGATTTTTCAGGTTGCTGGTCGGGCGCACTAGCAGGCGTAATTCCGCGCCCTGCGCGGCCAATACGCGCGCGACGTGGGAGCCGAGGAATCCGGTAGCGCCGGTGAGGAAGGTTTTCAAGAGCAGTTGCCAGTTGTCGGTTGCCAGTTGCCAGTTTCCGGTCGCAACTGAGAACTGAGAACTGGGAACTGAGAACTAGTTCCCATTCTTCTCCATCACCTTGGCATACGTCGTGAACGCGAGCAGCGGGAAATACTGGCGGTACAGGTGATACTTGAGATAGAAAACGCGCGGGAAGCCGGTGCCGGTGAAGAGGGGTTCGTCCCAGGAGCCGTCTTTCTTCTGCGTGCGCAGCAGGTAGGCGATGCCGCGGGCGACGGAATCGCTGCGGGTATCGCCGGCGGCCAATAATCCCAGGATCGCCCAGGCAGTCTGCGATGGTGTGCTCTCACCCTGCCCGCGCAGGCTCGGATCATCGTAGGACCCTACGGTTTCGCCCCAGCCGCCGTCGGAATTCTGCACCATGCGCAGCCACTCGGCTCCCTGCTGCACGCAGGGCTCATGCAGGTCGATACCCATGGCTTCGAAACCGCGCAGCACCAGTGCCGTGCCGTAAATATAATTCACGCCCCAGCGGCCGAACCAGCTGCCGTCGGGCTCCTGCTCGTCGCGGACGAATTGAATCGCGCGCTTTACGGCGGGATGATTCTTGTCATAGCCGTAGGCGGCAAGCATTTCAAGGATGCGTCCGGTGATATCGACCGTGGGCGGATCGAGCATGGCATTGTGGTCGGCAAAGGGGATGTGCTGGAAGACCATCTTGTCGTTGTCTTTGTCGAAGGAAGCCCAGCCGCCGTTCTTGCATTGCATGGAAAAAATCCAGTCGATGGCGCGCTGCACGGACTCGCGCTGGTAGCGTCCGTTGGGATGCTCGACGCGGCTCAGGCCGAGGCAAACCATGGCTGTATCGTCGACGTCGGGATAAAACTCGTTGTTGAATTCGAAATACCAGCCGCCGGGTTGGCCCTTAGGATTTTTTACTTTCCAGTCACCGACGTTGCGGACTTGCTTCTGCAGAATCCAGTCAGCGCACTTGACCATGCGCGGATCGTTCGCAGCAACTCCCGCTTCGCCAAGAGCGAACATGGCATACGCCGTGTCCCACACCGGAGACATGCAGGGCTGCATGCGGAAAGTGTCGCCTTCTTCGATGCCGAGCTTTTCAAATTCATCCAGAGCGCGAATTACCTGCGGATCGTCGAGCGAATATCCCTGGCAGCGCAGGGCGATGATGGCGTTCATCATCGAAGGATAGATTGCGCCCAGGCCGTCGCTCATTTCGAAGCGATCGAGCATCCACTTCTCGGCGCTCTTCAGCGCGATGGAGCGCAGCGGGCGGACGTGAACGCGCTCGAACCAGTGAGTCATGCGGTCGAAGCACAGGAAGAAATTCCGCCACGAAATCAGTTTTTTCGACCAGCGCAGGTGCATGCGCGATTTTTGCATGCCGCCGACGAAGAGCTCTTCCACGCCCATTTCGCGGGGAATTTTCTTGAAGGGCTTTTTGGCGTAGCAAATCGAAAGCGGCACCAGAATGGCACGCGACCACGAGGAAATCTCGTAGATGTTGAACCAGAACCAGTTGGGAAACAGCACGATCTCCGGCGGGATGGCCGGGACAGCGTCGTAGTCGTACTGGCCGAAGAAACATAGATAGATCTTGGTAAATGTATTGACTTCGGTGACCCCGCCCATTTCTAGAATCTTTTTCCGGGCGCGGGCGAGGGCTGGGTGATCGGCGGCGTAGCCGGCCAGCTTCAGTCCAAAATAAGCTTTTACGGATGCACTGATGTTCGAGGGGCCGGCGGCGAAGATGCTCCAGCCGCCGTCTTCGTTCTGGTGCTGGAGGATATAGTTCGCGGCTTTGTGAAAACGCTCGGGATTGCCGGTGCCGAGCAGCGTATGCAGCAGGATGTAATCGGATTCGAGAGTGGTATCGGCCTCGAGCTCGCCGCACCAGTAGCCGTCTTCGTGCTGCTCGGAGAAAAGATATTTGCGGGCCGCTTCGAGCGCCAAACCGACGCGGCTGGCGAAGCCTTCAATCTTGCCGAAACGAAGTTGTGGTTCAGAGGTTAAGTTGGATTCGGGGGAGTTCGTATCCATTCTTTGTGCGGCTCCGTTCGTTCGTTAATCCGTTACTCTGTTAATCCGCGCTGGAACTGGCCGGAGCGGCGGCGATGGCTTCGACAATCTCCGGCGGCAGGCCGAAGCGGACATTCTCCGGCATCACTTCAAGTTCCTGCACGTTGGCGAAGCCTTTGTCGGCAAGAAATTTCACGACTTCTTCGACCAGGCATTCCGGGGCCGACGCACCGGCGGTCAGCGCGATGGTCTTTACACCCTGCAACCAATCGGGTTCGATGTCGTTGAAGCTGTCGATGAGATGCGCTTGCGTTCCGAGGTTGCGCGCGACCTCGACCAGACGATTCGAGTTAGAACTATTTTCCGAGCCCACGACCAGCAGCAGATCCGACTCAGAAGCGACCTGCTTCACGGCAACCTGGCGGTTCTCGGTGGCGTAGCAGATATCCTGCGCAGCCGGGCCCTTGATGTTGGGAAACTTGGCACGGAGGGCGGCGATAATGTCTTTGGTCTCGTCGAGGCTGAGCGTGGTCTGGGTAAGAAAAGCCACGCGGTCAGGATCGGGCACGGTCAGATTCTTGACCTGCTGCGGCGAGCCGACCACCTGCGTGACCAGCGGAGCTTCGCCGAGCGTTCCGATGACTTCGTCGTGATCCTTGTGGCCGATGAGGATGAGCGAATAGCCTTCTTTGGCGAACTTTACGGCTTCGACGTGAACCTTGGTGACCAGCGGGCAAGTGGCGTCGATGATGCGCAGTCCGCGCTTCACGCTATTTTCGCGAACTTCCGGAGAAACGCCGTGGGCGCTGTAAATAACGCGCTCGCCGTTGGGCACCTGCTCTTCGCTGTCGACGAAAATAGCGCCCTTGCCCTGCAACTCCTCGACAACAAAGCGGTTGTGGACGATCTCTTTGCGCACATAGATCGGCGGGCCGAAAGCTTCGAGGGCAATGCGTACTACGTCGATGGCGCGCACCACGCCCGCGCAGAATCCCCTGGGCTTCAATAGAAGCACCACTTTTTCGTCAGTGTTGTTGAGTACTTTCGACACGATAAAGGCTTGCCCCCTCTAGTGTTTACCGCTCCTAAAGTGTTTGCGGCTCTCTTAATAAGAGCTCAGAAACCTGTAATTCGATGCAAAATCAGGCCTGAAAATACGGTTGAACGTATGCCTCAGGGTACACCTTCCCCATTGTGGCGGTACTAGTAAACTACCGGAAAGTGCCGGGATGGTCAACGTAAGCTCAAGAAAGGGCGGGGATTAGCAGTGGGCGGGGAGAATCGGCAGGTGAACGGGAAGCGTGGTCACGCAGGGCTGGATTTACCAAAGCCGCTCGACATCGTATTGGTCGAAGGCTCGATCATTGCTCACGATAGGTATGTTTTCGGCCACTGCCTGCGCAATCAGCATTCGGTCAAAGGGGTCCTGGTGAGAGCCATGCAACGATCCCGCGCGTATGCCGTGCTCGGCGCTTACAGCTAGAATTTCCATTCCCTCGCGGATCACGTCCGCGACAAAGCTCTGCACCAAGTCCGCAGCTGCTGGCAACCTTCCCAAGCGGACCTTGGTAGCGATCTCCCAAGCAGAAACGGCGCTGACCAGCGAAACATTGTCTCTATGTGCGATCAAGGCGTGGGCTGGCTTTGAGAGGCTGCGATCATCAGTCATCCACCAGATCAGGGTGTGGGTATCCAGCAGAAATCGCACGCGCGGCTACTCCCAGCCTTCCAGTTCTTCCGGAGGTAGGGGCTCGAAAAACTCAGGTCCAATCCGGATCTTCCCTTTCCAAGCGCCTGGCTTCCGGTTGCCATGATTGGCTTCGATCGCTACGAGTTTCACAACCGGCTGCTTGCCTCGGGCGATAACGATTTCCTCGCCCCGGCAGGCTTTTTCGATGAGCCGGGAAAGCTGGGTCTTTGCTTTGTGGATGGTGATGGTTTCCATAGGCTAGTTAGCTAACTAATGTTAGCTAATCTGGGCTTCCTCGTCAAGAGAGCTTCAGTTATGCGGGTTTTGGGTTCAGGCGGGCTTCGATTTTTTCCAGCAGGCCGGCGCCGGCTACGCCGGCGTCGTCGGTGGAGAAGCCGGTGCCCAGTTCGATGACCGGGTAGTTGGCGCTGGCGGCCTGGAAGGCTTGCAGCCTGGTTGGGGATGCGGTCAGGGCGGGGCCGACCAGCAGGAGATCGAAATGGGTGACGCGCATCAGGATGAGAGCGTCACTGACGAGGCTGGTGGTGTGGACGTCGTAGCCGGCGCGCAAGAGTTCGCGCAGGTAGGCGAGCACGTCGGCGTCGTTGTCGAGGCACAGAACGCTGCGGCCGGTGGGGACGGGAGTTTCGACGCGGGTACCGGGGCGGTAAAAGGCGGCGACGGCGTTTTCTTCGGAGTCGTGCGAGTCGAACAATTTGGTCAGATGCGACATTTCCAGAACTTTGCGGACATGGTCGGGCACGTTGCAGAGTTTGAGGTCTCCGTGGACCTGGCGGGTGCTGGTGAGGGTGCGGACCATGGTGCCGAGGCCGCTGCTGTCGACGAACACGACCTCGCCCAGGTGCAGTACGATGGCGCGGCGGTCGTGCAGCAGCCAGGCAACGTGCGCGCGCAGGGACTCGCTCTCACTGCCGGCAACGATGCGGCCATTGCAGCGCACGATGGTGACGCGTCCAACCTTGCGAGTATCGAGGGAAAGGCGCAATGAGCCTCCGATGCGGGGAACGACTTCCGCGAAATCGCCACATTATAGGCGCGAGGGGTGTAAACGGATATAGAGATCGGCGGGGCTCTCCGGGGCTTTGTCTGCGCGATAGACAGCCGTTGAAAAGCTGAAGGCGAAGATCGGGTCGAGATTTGCTCGACCAGACAGCCGAGGGCGTCTGTCCTACATGGTTCGTGGCAGGCTCGCTCGCGAGTTCTATGCGTTGGACTTGATCATCTGTTCAGCGTGCTTGCGGGAGGTTTCGGTGAGCTTGGCGCCGCTGAGCATGCGGGCGACTTCTTCGGTGCGTTCGTCGCCGGTGACGGCGCGAATGCTGGTGCGGGTGCGGCCGGCGGATTCGTTTTTTTCGATCACATAGTGGTGATCGGCGAAGGTGGCGATTTGCGGGAGGTGGGTTACGCACAGGACTTGGTTCGAGCGGGCGAGGGCTTTCAGTTTTTTTCCGACGGCTTCGGCGGCGCGGCCTCCGATGCCGGTATCGATTTCGTCGAAGACCAGGGTGCGCTGGGGGGCTGAAGCCCCTGATTTGGTGCCGCTTACGCGGCCCTGAAGGGCCGCTCTTCCACGTTGCTCACCCACAGCTCCTCTTCCACGTTTTTCTTCGATGGCTCCTGATTCGCTTCGGCGTTGCGTCCCGTGGGCGCCGGATTCTACGCTGGCTTTCAGGGCCAGCATGACTCGCGAGAGTTCGCCGCCGGAGGCGATATGTTCCAGTTGGCGCAGGGGCTCGCCGGGGTTGGTGGAAATCAGATAGACGACCTGGTCGATGCCGGAGGCGGTCCAGTTCCCTTCTTCTTCGGAACTCGTGATCTGGATGCCGAATGCCGATTTCATGGCGAGGTCGTTGATTTCGGATTCGACCAGCTTCTCCAGCTTGCGGGCAGATTCGGCGCGCTTTTTGGCCAAGGCGCGGGCGGCGCGCAGATATACGGCGGCAGCGGTCGCGAGCTCGGTGCGGAGCTGGCGCAGGGTTTCGTCTTTGTTTTCGACTTCGTCGAGCTTGCGCGCGGCATCGGCGCCGAACTGAATTACGTCTTGCAGCGACGGGCCATATTTGCGCTTCAGGCGATCGAGCAGGGCGAGGCGGTCTTCCACTTCGGCGAGGCGCTCGGGCGAGGCTTGAATACCGCCGGCGTAGTCGCGCAGGGTTGCGCCAACATCTTCCACGCTGATGCGAGCGGTTTCGATGGCCGAGAGAGCTTCCTGAAAATTGGGCTCGAAGCGGGAAAGTTCTTCGATCTGTTTTTGCGCGGCGCGAAGAGACGAACTGGTGGAAGCGTTGCCTTCGTAGAGAAGATCGAAGGCGTTCATGGCGGCGTTGTAGATTTTCTCGGCGTTGGCGAGGACGCGTTTCTGAGTTTCGAGTTGCTCGTCTTCGCCGGACTGCAATTTTGCATCCTCGATTTCGCGCTTCTGGAAAGTCCACAGGTCGACGAGGCGGAGACGGTCCTGCTCGCCGTGTTCGAGGTCTTCGATGCGGTTGCGAATGTGTTTCCACGCGGAGAACGCGGCCGCGGCGGGATCAACTTGGCTGCCGGCAAAAGAATCGAGCAGCGCCAGCCGCGCCGGCCCGTCGAACGAAAGCATGGATTCGTTTTGCGCATGAATGATCGCGAGCCAGGGAGCGAACTGGCGAAGGACGGCTACGGTTGCGGGCTGGTTGTTGACGAAGACGCGGCCTTTGCCGCCGCTGGCGATTTCACGGCGGAGGATGAGCGAGCCATCGTCGGATTCGTCAAGACCGTTCGATTCCAGAATTTGGGCGAGAGGAGTTTCCGCCGCGGCTTCGGCTTCGAATACGGCGGAAATCACGGCGCGATCGGCGCCAGTGCGGATGACGTCGCTGGAAGCTTTTTCGCCGAGCAGCAGAGCCAGTGCGTCGATGAGAATGGATTTTCCGGCTCCGGTTTCGCCGGTCAGCAGGTTGAGGCCGGGGGCAAAGGCTACGGCCACGTTGTCGATTACAGCGTAGTTTTCGAGGCGCAGTTCAACCAGCACGGGCTGTCCTGGTGCGACGAGTTTGGGTGCGGAAGTGAGCGCAGGATAGCATGAAAAGGCAATTGTCAGTGGGCAGTTGCCAGTTGCCAGCTTTTTCGCGCATGCGTAAGCTACGTCCTTCCAGGTTATGAATCTGGTTATGAATGATGTACGTGCGCGGGATGGCGGGGCTTTGGTCATCTATAATTGTAAGGAGCGTTCCTCACTAAAAACCATGCCATTCCTTCCCTTGCTGGCAGCTTTCATCGGCGGCGAAATCGTCGACATGATCTCCGACAGTGGCCCGGTAGCCAAGTTAGTCCTGGTGCTGCTGCTGGCCTTCAGCCTGATTTCCTGGGCGATTATTCTGACCAAGTGGGGCTTGCTGCGGCGGGCGCGGGTGCAGAGCGGGCGCTTCGTGCGCGCTTTCCGCAAGGCGCAGCGGCTGCAGGATGTGGCCGCGGTGGCCGACCAGTTCCGTCCCAGCCCGCTGGTGGGCGTGTTCGAAGGCGGCTTCGAAGAATACAAACGGCAGGTGGGCGCGACGGGCGGCTTGGTGCGCAACGTCACATCGATCCAGCGCGGGATGCAGATTGGGGCGTCGGAAGAAATCACGCGGCTGGAGCGGAACCTGCCATGGCTGGCGATCACGGCCGCGGTGACGCCGTTTGTGGGGCTGTTCGGGACGGTGTGGGGCATCATTGACGCGTTTCACGGATTGGGCACGGCGGGCGCGGCGACGCTGCGCGCGGTTGCGCCGGGCATTTCGGAGGCGCTGATCACCACGGCAGCCGGGCTGGCGGCGGCGATTCCGGCGGTGATTGCCTACAATCTTATCGGCAGTTCGATTCGCGAATTCGCTTCGCGCAGCGACGACTTTGCGCTGGAAGTGTTGAACGCGGTCGACCATATGCAGGCCCAGCCCGCCGCGAACGAAGTGAGGCGCTGATGGCATTTACTGCTTCCGACGGACGAACGAGAACCGCGCTGGCCGATATCAACATCACTCCGCTGGTGGATGTGGTGCTGGTGCTGCTGATCATCTTCATGGTGACGGCGCCGGTGCTGCAGTCGGGAATCGACGTGAGCGTTCCCAAAACCCGCACCGTCAAGGAGATCACCGAGGAGCATGTGGTGATTACGATCAACAAAGATCAGCGGGTGTTTCTGGGGAACGACGCCATCAACATCAACGAGATTGCGCAGAAGCTGAAGCAGAAGATTCGCGATCCGCGGCACCAGTCGATTTTTGTGCGGGCCGATGAGAATGTGCCGTTTGGCGCGTTCGCCACGGTGATGGACGCGGTGAAGCAATCAGGCATCACCAATGTGAGCATTGTGACCCAGCCTCTGGAACAAAATGGAAGCAAACGCTGAGATTTTTTTCGAACACGAACGCTGGGGACGCGCGCTGGGCTGGTCGGCTGCTTTCCACGTGGCGGTGGCTGCGGTGATTCTGGTCTATGCCATGGTTGCTTCCGGCAACCGCGGCGAAGGCTGGGGCGGGGGCGGCGGTGGAGAAGCGATCGGCGCCACACTGGTGAGCACGGTTCCGTTGCCCGCGAATCCTGCGGCGACTAAAAACGTGGTGGCGAACGAGTCGAAGGGGGTTACGCAGTCGCAGCCCACGCCGGTGGAGAAGGAGCCGGACGCGATTGATATTCAGGGCAAGAACGCAAAGATTAAGCCGAAGAAGACTCCCACGCCGACGCCGACCAAAGAGAAAACCCAGCCGGAGCCCGAAGAAGTGACGAACCAGGTTGCTTTCGGCGAAGGCGGACCGGTCAGCGGGCCCTACGGCGGCTTCAACGCTGGAGCGGCGAAGGGCGGATTCGGGGTCACGGGCGGCGGGGGAGATTTTGGCACGAAATACGCATGGTACGTGCACGTGATCCAGCAGAAGGTTTCTGAAAACTGGCTGCGATATGAGGTGGATCCGAAGATTACGACGGCGCAACGGGTCTACATTACGTTCGATGTCGGGCGCGATGGTCATCCTTTCAACGTCCAGACCGAACAATCCAGCGGAGTGCCGGCACTGGATATTTCAGCGACGCGGGCGCTGCAGCGGATCGATACGTTTGGACCGTTGCCGCCGGACTATTCCGGCAGCAAGATTTCCGTGGAGTTCTGGTTCGATTACAGCAAGAAGTGAATGCGATCACAGGGATCAGATTTCCCGTATCGGATCTTCCGTTATCGGATCTTGTGGTATCAGACATCAGATTTTTTTGTGCACCCAAAAGGAGCACGATGCATCCCAGATGGTACATGTCCGGTAAGTGCAACAACAAAACCTTGCCAAGCAATAAATATCGGGTTACGATATTGTCGTATGGAGACCCTATTTCGGGTTCCTGCTCCGACGCTCGGATGAATCAACTCCTGCCTCCAGTGACGACCCCAGAGACTCCGCGATGTGCCCGTCCTGAATTGAGCGGTGTGCTGGCTCTGGCGTGTGCTCTGATTTTTCTCCTGATGACTCCCGCTCTGCGCGCGCAGGATTGGGTGAAAACGGGCACCGGACTGGGCGTGGACAAAGTGCGGCTCGCCGTAGCCGACTTCAAGCCTTCCAGCAGCGACCCGCAGAACGACGCGCTGCTCAAGACTTTCAACGACACGTTGTGGAACGATCTGGATGTGTCGGGCGTGGTGGAGCTGGTTTCGAAAAGCTTTTATCCCCTGCAAGTGCCGGGGCAGCCTGTGGATGTGAACTTCCCGGCGTGGAACGCTCCGCCTCCGAATGCCGCGATGCTGGCTTTCGGCAGCTTTGGCGTGGCAGGCGGGAAGCTCACCGTGCAGGGCTGGCTCTACGACGTGAAGAACACGGGTTCGCCGCAGGTTCTGGGCAAGCAATATACGGATACGCCCAGCGACGATGCCGCCCGGGTGATCGCGCATAAATTCGCCGACGAAATTATCCTGCGTTTGGGCGGCGGCATTCCGGGCATCGCGGAAAGCAAAATTTATTTTGTGAGCGACCGCTCGGGCAAGAAAGAAATCTGGGTAATGGATTATGACGGCTCGAACCAGCGGCAGGTGACGAACCTGGGCTCGATTTCGCTTTCGCCACGGATTTCGCCGGACGGCACCCGGCTCGCCTTCAGTTCTCTCACCAAGACGGGCTGGGAAATCAAGATGTTTTCGCTGGAGCTGAACCGGTTGGTCAGCTTCCCGCATCTGGGAGGGACCAATCTTTCGCCGGCATGGTCGCCGGATGGTTTGAAGCTGGCGTTCTCTTCTTCGCGCGGAGGCAGCCCGGAAATATACATAGCGGACTCAAACGGCACGAACCTGCGGAGCATGACGGCCAACAAGGGTCCGGACGTGTCTCCCATCTGGAACCGCAAGACCGGCGCGCAGATTGCATACGTGAGCGGAGCCACGGGCCTGCCGCAGGTTTACACCATGGAAACCGACGGCACCAACCAGCAGCGCATGACGGACCAGGGCTATGCGGTTTCGCCCTCATGGGCGCCGAACGGGCAATTTCTAGTGCTGGCGTGGGAGCGGAAATATGGGCCGGGAGATCCGGGGGCGCTCGATCTTTACCTGATGGATATCGCCAGCAAGCAGTGGGTGCAGCTCACGCATGATGGCGGCCGCAACGATTCGCCATCGTGGTCGCCGGACGGACGGCATATCGTGTTCCAGTCGAGCCGGTCGGGCAAAGAAGAAATCTGGATGATGCTGGCGAACGGGGATAAACTTCGGCAGTTGACGTTTACCGGACGCAACACGCAACCCAACTGGAGTTGGAAATAAATGCACTTCGTCGGACCGCGGCGTAAAATGTCCGCGGTCGCAGGGAGGAACAAAAGTGAAGCACGCAAGCAAGCAGTGGTTCGCACTCGCAGTTACACTGGGGGCCATTCTGGCCCTGGGCGCCTGCAGCAAGAAAGCTGCGCCGCCACCACCGCCGCCACCACCGGCGCCGCCGGCTCCTACGGCGTCGCTGTCCGTAAATCCGAGCAGCATTCAGGCAGGGCAATCCGCCACGTTGTCGTGGCAAACCACCAATGCCACCGACGTATCCATCGACGGCATTGGCGCAGTGCAGGCTAACGGATCGCAGTCCGTCAGTCCGATGGATTCCGCCACCTACCATCTGACCGCGAAGGGTGCTGGCGGAAGCCAGGAGGCTACGGCGCGAATCACCGTGACGCAGGCGCCACCACCACCGCCGCCGACGGCTGCGGCGCCCACCGACGAAGACTTGTTCAGCCAGAACATCAAGGATGTCTACTTCGACTATGACAAGTCCGACGTTCGCGGCGATCAGCAGAGCTCAGTGCTGGGAGATGTGCAGTTCCTCAACCAGCACGCTTCCATCAGCTTCACGGTGGAGGGGCACTGCGACGAGCGCGGGTCCACGGAATATAACCTGGCTCTGGGCGACAAGCGCGCCACTGCGGTGAAGAACGCCTTGGTTTCGGCTGGAGTCGGCGCCAGCCGCATCAAGACGATCAGCTACGGAAAAGAAAAGCCGTTCTGTTCCGAGAGCAACGAAGCGTGCTGGCAGCAGAACCGCCGCGGGCACCTCGTCTACCAGAAGTAACGCTGATCTGTATGGGACTACCGGGGAACGGGCCCAAGCCGTTCCCCGGCTTCGGACTGAAAGCGACGGCTGGCCGCGTCGCGCGACCGAGACGACGGAGAATTGTGCCCTTCTGGCTGTGCACCTTCAGTTTCCCGGTCCGCTGTTTTCGTACCGAATCCTGGCTGCCTGTGGGATACTCGACTCATCTAACCCTTGGTTGAGCAGTCATCAGTAAATTCGTATCGGAATTCAGGGAATCTTATGAAACGAACCCGTGTTGTGACAGTTCTCGCGTGGCTGTTGATGCTTGGGCTGGCGGCAGCGCCAGCCTGGGCCGTCAACAAGGATATGATCCAACTGCAAACCCAGGTCGAACAGCTGCAACAACAGATGACTGCCATGCAGCGCGGCTTTGACGAGCGCATGGGAGTGATGAAAAACCTGGTGGAGCAGGACACCGACGCCATCAATAAGGCAACGGCCGCCCTGACCGCGTTACAGGCGACGCTGCAGACGAACCTGCAGAAACAGCAGGGTGATTCCACGGCGAAGCTGGACCAGCTCTCCGGCCAGATTCAGTCGCTGAACGACACTCTCGACGAGCTGAAGGTGCGGCTGGCCAAGGTGAGCAAGCAACTGGAAGACATGCAATCGACCCAACAGAGCGCGGCCGCCCAGCAAGCGCAGCAGCAGGCCCAGCAACAGGCTCTGGCCGCGGCGCCGCCGCCGGACGTGCTCTACAACAACGGATTGCGCGACTACAACGGCGCCAAGAACGATTTGGCGACGCAGGAGTTTTCCGACTACATCAAGTTTTATCCCAACACCGATCTCGCGGGAAACGCGTACTTCTATCTGGCGGAAATTCAATTCCGGCAGGCCAACTACCAGCAGGCAGTGCAGAACTACGACCTGGTGCTGCAGAATTTTCCCAGCGGGAACAAGGCGGCGTCCGCTCAGTTGAAGAAGGGTTTTGCGCTGATCGAGCTGGGCAAGCAGGATGACGGCGTCACGGAACTTCGGCATCTGCTGCAACGCTATCCGCATTCTCCGGAAGCTCTGCAGGCCCGGGACCGCCTGCGCAAGCTGGGAGTTGCCGGGAAAGCCGGGGCCGGCGAATAATTCGGCAACCAAACCGAGAGCGCGATGCGAGGTGGATCATGCCGCACAGCACGCACGACCAAGACGAGGCCAAAGGCGCGACGGAAGCCGAAGATCACGCGACTCCCGGCAACGTGGGCATGGAAAAGCAGCTGGGGCACCGCGATCAGGACCCCATGCTGAAAGATGCGGATTCCGATTTCCCCGAGCCCGGATCGAGTCCGGAGCACAGCGGAGAACCGACGCGGAAGCCCTAACGCAACTCTTCCATCGCAGCTTCTAACACTTCCCTGCCCGGACGCGTGACCGACTCCGGCAGCGTGGCCAGCGGCTGATCGACCATGTTGAGCATGTCGAGAAAGCTGGGAGCTTTCGTGTTGACGTAAAACACGCCGGTGAGCACATCCCCCGCGTCATGCGCTTCAGTGAGACGCGTGATAGCGCGAATCTTGTCGGTGGGGTCGTAGTCTTCCTCCAGCTTGCGCAACTGCAGGTGCGAGCCGTCGTGCATGGTGACGCTGAGAGTCTCGCCGGGATCGTAGTCCACGGCGATATCTTCGAAAGCGGGAACGAAGCTGACGTCCTGCAAAACCTCCTCGTGCTCCTTCACATATTTGTAGGACTTGGTCGAACCCTCGTGATCGTTGAAGGTGACGCAGGGCGAGACCACGTCGAGCATCACGGTTCCCTTGTGCGCGATGGCGGCTTTCAGCATGGCGCCGAGCTGGCGCTTGTCGCCGGAAAATGACCGCCCGACGAAAGTTGCGCCCAGCTGAATCGCCAGAGCGCAAGTATCGATCGGCGGCAGATCGTTCAACACGCCGGATTTGAGCTTCGACCCAAGATCGGCAGTCGCCGAGAACTGGCCCTTGGTGAGGCCGTAAACGCCGTTATCTTCGATGATGTAAATGATCGGCAGATTGCGGCGCATGAGGTGAACATACTGGCCGATGCCGATCGAGGCGGTGTCGCCGTCTCCACTCACGCCAATGCAGATCAGTCGGCGATTCGCCAGCATGGCTCCGGTCGCGACCGAGGGCATGCGGCCGTGCACGGTGTTGAAGCTGTGCGAGCGGTTCAGGAAATAAGCCGGAGTCTTCGACGAGCAGCCAATCCCGCTGGGCTTGATGACGAACTCGGGCTCCACGCCCATTTCGTACATGGATTCGATGATGCGCTCGGAAATCGCGTTGTGCCCGCAGCCCGCGCAGAGCGTGGTCTTTCCGCCTTTGTATTCCATTACGGTCAGGCCGATGCGGTTGGTTTTTGGTCCGGCAGATCCGGGCTCAGCAACAGGAGTGGTCGACATCTATTTGCCCTCCATCGTGGTCAGTTCGTCGGTAATGGACCGCGCGTCGAGCGGCAGTCCGGTAATGTGCGCCATGCTGCGGAAGCGCGTGATCAGTTCCGGCTTTACGTCGAGCTTGAGCAGGCTGAGCATTTGCGCGTCGCGATTCTGCTCCACCACATACACACGCTCGTGCTGCTCGATGAACTCATGCACTTCGCGGGTGAATGGATATGCGCGCATCCGCAGGTAGTCGGTTTCGATTCCATACTCTTCCCGCAGTTGATCGCGGCTCTCGGTAATGCCCCAGTGCGAAGTGCCGTAGCCAATGATGCCGATCTTCACCGGGCCTTTGGCGGTGTCGCCCTTCGTGATTTCCGGACGCGGAACAAACGAGCGCGCGGTTTCGAACTTGCGGTTCAGGCGCTCCATATTCTTTTCGAAATCGTCGGCGCGCTCGCTGTATTGCGCTCTCTCGTTGTGTCCGCTGCCGCGCGCGAAGTAGGCGGCCGCGGGATGAGCCGTTCCGGGCAGCGTGCGGTAGCCGACGCCGTCGCCATCCACATCTTTGTACCGCGCAAATCCGCCGAGCCGGTCGAGATCTTCCTTGCCTAGCACTTTGCCGCGTTTGATCGGCGTGGTGGGATATTCGAACGGATCCGACATCCAGTTGTTCATGCCGAGATCCAGATCCGACATGACGAACACCAGCGTCTGGAATTGCTCCGCCAGGTTGAAAGCTTCGCCGGCCATGGTGAAGCATTCCTCCACGGACGATGGAATCAGCATGATGTGCTTCGTGTCGCCATGCGAGAGAAACGCAGTGGAAAGAATATCGCCTTGCGAGGTGCGCGTGGGCAGCCCGGTGGAAGGCCCCACGCGCTGGATGTCCCAGATCACTCCTGGAACTTCCACGTAGTAGCCGAGGCCGGCGAACTCGGACATCAGCGAAATCCCCGGGCCTGCGGTTGCGGTCATGCTGCGAGCGCCGGCCCAGCCGGCGCCGATCACCATGCCGATAGCGGCCAGTTCATCTTCGGCCTGCACGATGGCGAACGTCGCCTTGCCATCGGGGCCGATGCGGTATTCCTTCATGTACTCAATCATCGTCTCCACCAGCGAAGACGACGGCGTGATGGGATACCACGTGACCACGGTGCATCCCGCGAACATGCAGCCCAGCGCAGCCGCCGAGTTGCCGTCAATGATGATTTTCCCGCCGGTCTTGTCCATGCGCTCGATATAGAAAGTCCCGAGCTTCTTCAAGTTCGCCTTGGCATAGTCGAAACCCGCCTGCGCCGCCGCCAGGTTCAAATTCGCAGCTTTTGCTTTCGTCGCGAATTGCTTACGGATCGCTTTTTCGACTTCGCCCATCTCGATGGTGAGCAGGTTCGCGACCACGCCCACGTACACCATGTTCTTGACCAGCTTCCGCAGCTTGGCTTCCGGGCAGACCGCGGCCACCAGCTTGTCGTAGGGGACTGCGTAAAAGAGCACATCATCGCGCAGCTTGTGCAGGGCGAGAGGCTCGTCGTAAAGCACCGAAGCTCCCGGCGCCAGGGTCATGGCATCTTCCTGCGCGGTCTCCGGATTCATCGCCACCAGAAAATCAATTTCCTTTTTGCGCCCGATGTAGCCGTTTTTATTGGCGCGGATCGTGAACCAGGTGGGCAGCCCGGCGATATTCGACGGAAACATGTTCTTGCCCGAAACCGGCACGCCCATCTGAAAAATGGCGCGCAATAAAACGGAGTTCGAGCTTTGCGATCCGGAGCCGTTCACCGTCGCGACCTGGATAGTCATGTCGTTGACGATGCGCTTGCGCCCCATCCCTCCGGCGGATTCCTGGGGCACAATATCGGTAGTGGCCATCCCAACACCTTCCTTTGAAGACAGATTACGACGCGGAAAGTATCCGCACCTGATCGTTTGAATCTCTTCTCCCCGAATCACGCTTCCAGCTGCGAGAAGCTGAAACTTTCCCGGAATGTCCGGCCTTCAGGATTGAAGAAGGAAAACATTAGATTATACGGCGGCTAGTAAGGCCGTGTCGCGGCAAATCGCCCGCCTGCAGCGGGAGGAACCTGCCTTGAAACGGGACAGAGTCGCTTCCGGAGTCAAGCTTCCGTCCTGAAAAATTGGGCGATGTTGCGGAACTTATTATATCGTGACACGATCAATTCGCGAGGCGGAATCTTCTTTACCTCGGCCAGGTGTTTCTGCAGGCTGGTATCGAGCAGGTGAGCGGCGGCCTCATGGTCGCGATGTGCGCCCCCTTCGGGCTCGGGCACAATATCGTCGATCACCCCCAGCTCGCTGAGATCCGTGGCAGTGATGCGCATCGCTTCGGCGGCCAGTTCTTTCTTGCTGGCATCGCGCCACATAATCGCGGCGCAACCCTCCGGCGAAATCACGGAATAAATCGAGTTCTCCATCATCAACACGCGGTCGGCGATGGCAATGGCCAGCGCCCCGCCGCTGCCGCCAACGCCGATCACGGTGGCGATGATCGGAACTTTCAGTCGCACGATCTCGCGCAGATTCTTGGCGATGGCTTCAGCCTGCCCCCGTTCTTCCGCGTTGATGCCGGGATAAGCGCCATCCGTATCGACCAGCGTGAAGATGGGCCGGTTAAATTTTTCCGCAACCTGCATGATGCGCAGCGCCTTGCGGTAACCCTCCGGATGCGGCGTGCCAAAATTGCGGTGGACGCGCTGCTTCATGTCGCGTCCCTTCTGCGTGCCGACGACTAAAACTTCCTGGCCGTGAAATCGAGCCATGCCGCAAACGATTGCCGGGTCGTCGCCGAATCCGCGGTCGCCGTGAATTTCGCTCCAATCAGTGAACAGTCGCTCGATGTAATCCAGAGTCTGCGGACGCTGCGGATGCCGCGCCAGTTCTGTCTTCTGCCAGGCTGTCGGAACCACATTAGTCTCCCGCCGTAGCGTGTCGATGCGATCCTGGAGTTTCGCCAACTCGCGGCGTGTAGCGTCATCCTGGTGAGCGGATTCCATCTCCGCCACCTGGCGCTCGATCTGCTCCAGTTCCTGCTGCGCTTTTTCTGTGGCTCCCACGATTGAATGATGACGATTGAATGAATAACGATTTAGCCGATTACGATTGAACCGATCACGACTTAGCTGATCACCCGCACACTGCCCCGCCCGCACAACTGTTCGACGCGGGCAATGAAATTGCGGTCCGGAAGCACATTATAGCCCTCCGCCTCCATCACCACCATGAAATCTCCCTGACGTTCCACGTCGAATAACACTTTCGCCTCGCCCCTGCGCTCGAGAAACAGAGTATGCAGATCATCGACAGCGGCATTGCCAGCGGTCTCCAGCGGAATGCGAATACGAATCGCGCGCGGCACGGGAACTTTCGCGTCGTCGAGCGGCATGATTTCGGCCGCCGTGATCTTTGGATTCGTGCCTTCTTCAATGCGCACACCCGCGCGCACTAGCACTGGAACTTCAAGCTTCACTTTGTCGCCAATTCGTTTGTAGGCTTCGGGAAAAACGATCATGTCGATCGAGCCGGACATATCTTCGAGAGTGGCCTGCGCGTAGAAATCTCCGCGCTTGGATTTCAGCACGCGCACGTTGCCGATGATTCCTGCGATCGCGATCGTCTCATCCTTGCCAGTGGAATTTTTCCACCCGGCGAGGTCTGCCGTGCTGAGCGCCTGCAGGTCCTGCAACTTGTCCTTGTATTTCTCCAGCGGATGCCCGCTGATGAAGAACCCGAGAATTTCTTTTTCGGCGGTCAGGCGCGTGTGCTCGTCCCAGTCGGGAACGTTGGGCAGTTTCTCGTTGCCGGCCTCGGCGTCATCCTGCTGAAACACGCCAAACAGGCCATGCTGGCCCGATTCCGCGTCGCGCTGCGTTTTCTGCGCGCGTTCCATGGCCTTGTCGAGAACCTCCATCAACTGCGCGCGCCGGCCCAGAGAATCCATGGCGCCGCTCTTGATCAACGACTCCAGCACGCGCTTGTTGAGCAGCCGCAAATCGACGCTCTCGCAGAATTCGTAAATCGACTTGAAACGTCCCAGCTTTTTTCTCGCCGCAACAATCGATTCGATGGCATTGCCGCCAACATTCTTTACCGCAGCGAGACCGAAACGGATTGCCTCGCCGTGCGGCGTGAAGTTCGCATCCGACACGTTGATATCGGGCGCATCCACGGCAATGCCCATCTCGCGGCACTCGTTGATGTATTTCACCACGTCGTCGGTGCTGCCCGTGACCGACGTCAGCAACGCGGCCATGAACTCAACAGGATAGTGCGTCTTGAGATACGCCGTGTGATACGCCAGCAGCGCGTAAGCGGCCGAGTGCGACTTATTGAATCCGTATCCGGCGAATTGCGCCATCAAATCGAAAATCTTTTCGATCTTCTTTGCCGGAAATTTCCGCTGCGCCGCGCCTTCCACAAAGCGCTCGCGCTGCTGCGCCATTTCTTCCGCTTTTTTCTTGCCCATGGCGCGGCGCAGCAAATCGGCTTCACCCAGCGAATATCCGGCGAGGCGGTTCGCGATCTGCATCACCTGCTCCTGATACACAATCACGCCCAGCGTTTCCTGCAAAATTTCCTGCAGTTCGGGGAGTTCGTATTCCACTTTCTTGCGGCCGTGCTTGCGATCGACGAAGTCGTCGATCATGCCGCCCTGAATCGGTCCTGGCCGGTAGAGCGCGTTCAGCGCGGTGAGGTCTTCAATGGAGTTCGGCTGATATTTGCGCAACACGTCGCGCATGCCATGCGATTCAAACTGGAAGACCCCCGAAGTAAGCCCCTTGTGAAACACTTTCTGGTAGGTCTCGGCATCTTCCAGCGGAATCTGTTCCAGCGTGATCGGCATCCCGCGCGTCTGCAGGATCAGCTTAAGCGTGTCGGTCAGAATCGTCAGCGTGGTCAGCCCGAGAAAATCCATCTTCAGCAGGCCCATCTTCTCGATGGCGACCATGTCGAAGGCGGTTACGATTTCGTCGTTCTTGGTCCGGTGCAGCGGTACCAGTTCGGTGAGCGGCCGCGGAGAGATCACCACTCCAGCGGCGTGAACTCCGGAATTGCGTACCAGCCCTTCCAGTTTTCTCGCAGTCTGGATCAGTTCCCGAATCTGGCCATCTTTTTCGATGGCCTCGCGCAGCTGCGGAGAATCTTCAATCGCCTGCTCAATTGTGATATTGAGCTGCGTGGGCACCATTTTGGCGATGCGATCGACGTCGCTGTAAGGAATGTCCATGGCGCGGCCCACGTCTTTGATCGCGGCTTTCGCCGCCATGGTGCCGAACGTGATGATCTGCGCGACGTTGTCGCGCCCGTATTTCTGCGTAACGTAGTTGATCACCTCGCCACGGCGGTTCATGCAGAAATCGATATCGATATCGGGCATGGACACGCGCTCAGGATTCAGAAAGCGCTCGAACAGCAACTCGTGTTGCAGCGGATCGAGGTCGGTGATCCCGAGCGCGTAGGAAACCAGCGACCCGGCCGCCGATCCGCGGCCCGGGCCCACGGGAATTTCGCGATCTTTGGCGTAGCGGATGAAGTCCCAAACGATCATGAAGTATCCGGAAAACTGCATCTGCTGAATAATCGCCAGCTCGCGCTCCAGCCGCTGGTCGTAATCGGCGAGCGAATGCTTGAGTTTTCCCTGCTCGCGCTTAGGCCGCAAAGCCTCGAGGCGCCGCGCGTAGCCTTCGCGCGTGACGTGAACGAAATAACTGTCCAGCGTGTAACCCGGCGGAACGTCAAATTCCGGAAACGGCGTCGCGATTTTTTCCAACCGCAGGTTGCAGCGCCCGGCAATATCCAGCGTGCGGCTCACCACCTGCGGCGCGTCTTTGAACACGCGCATCATTTCGTCGTGGCTCTTCACGAAGAATTGCGTGCCCTCGAATTTCATGCGGGCGGTGTCGTGGATCGACTTGCCGGTCTGGATGCACACCATCACATCCTGCGCGTGCGCGTCTTCCTCGCACAGGTAATGGCTGTCGTTGGTCGCGACAAGGGGCATGCCGAGATCTTTTTCCAGCTGGAAGAGTCCGGGATGAATGCGGTGTTCCATCGCCAGTCCCTGATCCTGAATTTCGAGAAAGAAATTTTCCTTACCGAAAATGTCGGCGAACGTGCCCGCGGCCGCGCGCGCGGCTTCGTAGTTCCCTTCCGTGAGCCGTTCGGCGACTTCGCCTTTCAGGCATCCCGAAAGTCCGATGAGGCCCCGCGAATGTTCCGCCAGAAATTTCTTACTCACGCGCGGCTTGTAATAAAAGCCGTGCAGCGAGGCCTCGGAAGTGATCTTCACCAGATTGCGATAGCCTTCGTCGTTTTCGGCGAGTACCAGCAAATGGTTGTAAGTATCACCCTCGGGCGGCGCGCGGTGATCGTCTTTCTTGCAGACGTAAAGCTCGCAACCGACGATGGGCTTCACGTCGAACTTGTGCGCGGCATTGACGAAGTGCACGGCGCCAAACATATTGCCGTGGTCCGTCATGGCGACGGCGGGCATCCCCAGATCTTTCACGCGTTGGCAAAGTTTTTCGACATCACAAGCGCCATCCAGCAGGGAGTAGTCGGTATGCAGATGTAGGTGAACGAATTGGGACATGGGCTCCGTTGGATTCTACGTTGAGGTTATTCTAACGGGAAACGTGGCGCATGGAGCGCACAGTTATCCACAGGTGAAAAGGAATCTAATCTTCAGTTCGGGCGATTCCGGAGAAGCGGATGAGTTCGATTTCAGATTGTAGATTTCAGATTGTAGATTTCAGATTGTAGATTTCAGATTGCAGATTTCAGATTGCAGATTGAACCCTCAGGTTTTGACCGTCAATCTGAAATCAAAAATCTGAAATCTGCAATTCGGAAGATGCTCGTATGAGGACAGCACGCCCTTTGTCAGCTTACTGGCCTTCGCCGGGAATTCTGAAATTCACGCCGCGGTCCTCGTTGACCTTGGTGGTCGCGGGAATGTCCAGGTCTGAGAGCGGAATCTTCTGCGTCCGCTCTGCCGAGAAACTGAACAGCATGTTGCCGACGATGGCGTAGTTCTGGATTTCCTCTTTGTGCTGATCACGAAAGATTAGCGTAGTAGGCGCCGAGGGAGCCGTGAGTTCCGCGTGCCGGGGTTCATAAGGAGCCGATTGCGCGTAAGCATCCTGATCTCCGCCGCCGTTATAGTTCTCCCCGTAGCTGTCCGGCGCGCCCTGCTCCTCCGGACCCGGCCCGTTCATCTCGTAGCCTTGGGCGACATCCTGGTCTTGCTGGTCTTGGCTATCGTCGTAGTACGAGGACGAATCCCATAACCAATACGGATCGTAGAAGTAGGGATTGTAGTACCCGTACCAGCCGGGATATCCGAAACGCCAGGGACCGGCGAAACCGCGGTTGCGGTTGCGGAAGCGCGCCCCATCGATGCGATTCGCAAAGCCAAAGCGATTCGCGGAGGCATTGCGGTTCGCCGAGAATGCCTGTTGCGGCCGCTGGAAGGCCCGCGATCGGGCCATCGAACCGCCCATGGACCCGGCGTAGGAACGCGCGCCAGAAGCCGAGTGGGCGCCGTACCCTGCTCTGGAACCCATGCCGCTGTAAGCGTGATTGGATCGCGGGGCGGAAAAGCTGCTGTGCCCGCCGCTGAACCCACTGTGGCCGCTGAAACCGCCACCGTGGCCGCCACCAGAGGAGGCATGCCCACCCCCGTGCTGCGCAAACAGAGGCAGCGCAAAGGCCAGCGAGACGAACGTCGCGAAGGCACAGAGGCGACGCATATGGCTATATTATAAGCGTGTTTCAGGCCGCTGCAACGTAAATCACTGCCCTCCAAAAGGTTGATCCAGAAGGCTTTCTACCGTTTCTTGGTTTTGGCCTTTTTTGCCGGAGGCTTGGCGGCGGGTTTCGCGGAGGGCTTCGAGCCAGGCTTCGACGCAGGCTTCGAAGGCGCTTTCGCCCCTGACCTGGCAGACTCACCCTTCGGTTGCACCGCGGACTTCTGCGGAGCGGCGGATTTGGCGTCGAGCTTGGATTTGCTCTTGCCGTCCGGCTTGGCGGGTGCCGGAACCTGCGCCGCTGTGGGCGGCGCGACCGCCGCAGTTTTTCCCTTGCCTTTGCCTGCTACTTCGCCTTTTTTTGCCGGCGCCACGGGCGCCGGAGCTCCGGCCACAGCCTTGGCCGCGCGGCCTCGTCTTGGCGGAGGCGGCGGGGGCGGAGGCGGAGGCGCGAACGGCTTCAGGAACTTCAACGTCTCGGTGCGGGAACGCAGTTTGCCGTCGAGCAGCAACATGAACACATCGCGCGCGATCTTGGGATACTCCGGCAACTGCGGAGTAATCAGCAGTTCCGTCATTTCCGGCAGAGGAATCCGTTGCTGCACCTGGCGCCACTTGGTCAGGAAATTCTTGATCTTCTGTTCCACCGCCTGCTGCTTCGCGGTCACGGCGAGGAACAGAATCATCTCCGGCCGCGCCGTGGAAAGCAGGTTCCAGGTGCGCGACGGTGTAGCGGCCTCTTTGCCGGTCAAGCGCTTGGCAAGTTCCTTGGCGTGAGTTTCGATGTCCCGCCAGGCATCGACCAGATCCTTGCGCGGAATCAGCTTCCACAAATCCGCAACGTCTTTCTCCGACAAGCGCGATGTCAGAAAGTACATCACCGCCGGCCCGGCATCTGGCGCATACCCCAGATCGACCATATGCTGGCGCGTCTTCATCAGCTGGCTGAGGCCGTTACTGTCCACTTTCGAAGTGTTCCAATGCGCATGCAGAACTTCCAGCCAGCCCTCTTTTTCGAGGTTCTTGACCACCTGTAGCGGATCGTCCTCGTGCGCGAGCGCGGCGATCTCATGCCCAATCGCGCCGCGCAGAATGTGGTCGATGTACTTGCCTTCCTTGGCGGCATCGTAGCGGGCCTGCGTGCGCTCTTCGATCTGCCAATGGAATCGAGTCGCAAAACGCGTGGCGCGAATCATCCGCGAAGGATCTTCCAGGAACGAATAGTTGTGCAGGATGCGGATCAACTTGGCTTCAATGTCGGCTACGCCGTTGAACGGGTCGAGCAGCAGCCCGCGAGATCCCTCATTCAGCGACAGCGCCATGGCGTTGACGGTGAAGTCGCGGCGGCGCAGATCCTCATGAATGGTGGCCGGGGATACGATGGGCGCTTTGCCCGTCTTTTCGAAGCGCTCGGTGCGGGCCATGCTGATTTCGGCGCGCGCATTGCCCGGGAGCGACAGGAAAATCGTCCGCGATTCCTCTTCAAGTGCGGCGACGTGCGCTCCAGCCTTCTCGAGTTCTTTTTGCAGCTTGAGGGGATTGCCCTGGACCGTGAAGTCGAGGTCGCGGATGGTAAAGCCGCTGATAATGTCGCGGATCGCCCCACCGGTCAGGTAAAGATTCATTCCGGCGGCGCGGGCAACTTCCTGGATCAGGCTGACTCCTTTGAGTTGATCCGGAGTCAACCGGATTTCCATGGTGTAAATGTAGTCAGCCATTCGTTTTAGAGCGCTTCGTACTGCCTCAAACCCGCCTCAGCCCGCCGATCAGCCGCTGTGAGAAGCCTTGCCAGATGCGCATCTTGTGGAATTTTCCACAAGATTTCCACAGAGCCCAGAGCCCAAGCCTTCGCCCGCTTCCGCTCGCGTATGCAAGTGGCTTAATTCCAACTACTTAGATAAACCGGGGTGACCTTCGACAAACTACAGAAAATAACACAACGTTAACGATTTGGCTACTGCCAAGGTGTATGCCGGGAGTTTTTCCCGAAAAGGTGCGAGAATCGAGGGGCGGGCTTCGGGCTTCGGCTATCGGACTTCGGCTTTTTTGCTCGACAGACGGCTGTCGATCTATGTAGGACGGACACTCTTGTCCGTCGCTTTTGACTTTGTTTTCCAGCCCTGGAATGCAACATCAAGGTCAAAGGCGACGGACAAGAGTGTCCGTCCTACAGAAGCAAGAGCATTTGAAAGGCGGAAGCCCAATCGCCGAAGCCCGAAGCCCCGAAGCCAAGCGCCCGACGACCGAAAGCTAACCAATGCCCTCCACGCACAAAAAAGTCGTTGTCCGCAAGATGGACCGGGACTCCGTCTCCGGCTATGTGGGCGCCCAGTTTGTGCAAGATGGCAAACTGGAACTGCTCAACACGTCGGGCACTGTCATCAGCATGGACCTGCGGGAGATCAAGGGCGTCTACTTCGTACGCGAGTTTGGCGATTCCGAATCGCTCACCCGCAAGACGTTTACTTCGCGTCCGCGGTCCGAAGGCCTTTGGGTGCGCCTCCGCTTCAAAGACAACGAGGTTCTTGAGGGCCTGATGCCCGCCGACCTCACCCAGAACATGCCCGAGGGATATCTGGTGAACCCTCCCGACCTGCGCTCGAACACGCAGCGCATCTTCGTTCCCCGCACCGCGCTGGAGTCGCTGACCGTGCTGGCCGTGATCGGCGCCGCCCGCCGCCGACGCCGCGACGCCGACGATCAGCGTCAGGTGCCCATGTTTGAAGAATAAGGTTCGAAGAGTAGGGTTTGAAGAGTGACGTCAACTGAACGCGGGCTGCAACAGCTCGTGGTGTACGATTTAGTCGTTTCCTTCGTCATTACGATAAAACGATCACTCCATGAAACTTTCTGCCATCGCTGCTGCACTCCACGCGCGCCTCGAAAACGGATCGCCTGAAACGGAAATCTCCGGACTCAACGGAATCGACCAGGCTGGTCCGGGAGAACTAAGTTTTGTCTCGAATCCTAAGTACGCGGCGGCGGCGCGCTCGACCAAAGCCTCCGCGGTAATCGTCGCCGAGGACTTCCCTGCCGTCCCGGCGGCCATGCTGCGCGCGAAGGATCCCTACTTGAGCTTCGCGCGCGCGCTCGAACTGTTCCATCAGCCATTGCGCTATGAGCCAGGCGTGCATCCGACGGCGGTCTTGCATCCGACCGCGAAGGTTGGAGCTCATGCTCACATCGGCCCTTATGTAGTGATCGACGAACATGTTGTGATCGGCGAGCACGCAGTATTGCTGGCGCACGTGGTCATTTATCGCGGAGTGAAAATCGGCGACCACCTTTTCGCGCACGCGCACGCCGTGGTGCGCGAGAACTGCCGCCTCGGTAATCACGTCCTGTTGCAGAACGGCGTGGTGGTGGGCGCCGATGGCTTTGGCTTCGCCAAAACTGAGGAAGGCCGCTGGCACAAGATTCCGCAGCCGGCTCCGGTGGTGATTGGAGACGATGTGGAAATCCAGGCGAACTCCTGCATCGACCGCGCCAGCGTGGGCGAGACGCGCATCGGACGCGGCGTGAAGATCGATAACCTGGTGCAGGTGGGCCACGGTTCGAGCGTCGGCGAAGATGCGCTCTTGTGCTCGCAGGTCGGACTCGGCGGCTCCACGGAAATCGGCGCGCGCGCAATTCTCACCGGACAAGTCGGCGTGGTCGGCCACTGCAAAGTCGGCGAAGACGCGATTGTCACGCCGCAAAGCGGCGTGGCCAACGATGTAGCTGCCAGAGCACTGGTGAGCGGCGCTCCCGCTGTCGATCACAAATTGTGGCTGAAGTATTCCGCGATTCTGCCGCGGCTGCCGGAGATGGCGCGTGCGTTGCGGAAGAAAGTTACCGGCGAAGGCTGATGGGCTTCGGGCCACATCTATCTGCTTCCTTAGATCAAGCCTTGTCATCCCGAGAGCCCGCGTTGTGCTTCGCGGGCCGAGGGATCTCAGTCCGCTCCGCGGCAGCGCGCTAGCCTTGGGCATTAATTCTGAACGTCTACCTATTAGCTTGCAGCTAACTCGCCTGTCGTTTCGAGTGGCATTCTTCGTCTCGACGCATCTGCGCCCTACCCAATCGCGTCGTGCGATCGCCCCGAATCTTCCCAGGGAGCTTCGACATTCACGCTCTGAAATTCCTTTGGTAGCCCGCTATCAATCACCGCCCGCACTTTTTCCATCAGCGATTCGCGGGTGCCGAAATCCTTGGGCTCGATCGGCGGATGAAAAATCACCTGCACCAGCCCGGGCTTGATCGCGAAGCGGGACTTGGGCATGGCGTAGAACGTGCCTACGATCGTGATGGGAACAACCGGCACGCCGCACTCCATCGCCAGATAAAACGGTCCTTTCTTGAAGGGCAGCAGCTTGCCATCGAAGGAGCGCTTGCCTTCCACATAGATCGTCATGTTGAGGCCCTGCTCGACCACCGCTTTCGCCGCTTTCACCGCCTCGATGCCGGCCTCGCGATTGCCTCGATCCACCGGAACCAGCGATCCCATGCGCATGGCCTGCCCCAGAATCGGAATGCTGAATAGTTCTTTCTTCGCCATCACGGAAGTACGACGCGGAATCAGCGGAGTCTGAATCGGCGGATCCAAATTCGAAACATGGTTCGTCATGAAAACATAAGTGCGCGACTTGTCGAGTTGATCGAGTCCCACCGTCTGCACACGCACGCCGGTGAGCCACACGCCCCACCAGCATCCCCACATGAACATGCGATAGAGCAAGCGAATGTCGCCGGAAATAAATGTCCAGGGAAAACCGATCAGCGCCGCCACGAGAGCGGCCAGGGCCCAGAAGGCGAGCATCACGATGGTGCGGATCATTACGTGCGAGACTCCGATTTGCGAGACTCTGGTGCGTGAGGCTCCATTCAGTGAAGCTCTGCTTCAGCCTCGCCCTTCAGCCACATGGCGCGGCGAGCGCGTTGTTCCGCGGTGACATTTTCCAGGTCCTTCAGCTGGTAAGAAATCTCCTGACGGCTGCCGATTTTCCACTTCAGTTCGCGCTCGGCGCCGCGCCGCGGCCGCACTTTCACCGCGAGCGTATCGCCGGGAGCGAGGCGCGCCAACTCGTCCCGCGACTCCTGTCCCACAGCCTTGCCCTGGATTTCGAGAATCGTGTCGCCCACCTGCAAGCCCGCGCGTTCAGCGTCGCTGCCAGCGGTGACTGCGCCCACCAGCATGGGCCCGTCGAAATTCCGTGATGCCACGAAACCCGCGTCGGGCAAGGTGTTCGACTCCTGCGTCACCTTGAGCCCAACGCTGCGGAAAAAACCGTCCCAGGGGACCTCTTCGGTTCCGGCTACGTATTTAGCAAAGAACGATGCCATGTCCGCGTGACTCACCGCCTCGGCGGCTTCGCGTACGCCATCGGAATCGGCGAAGAAGCGCCCCTTCTTCGCATAGTTCTGGTTCATCCACTGCATGACCTCGCGCAGCGAAGCATGATCGTGTGTGGCATCGCGCACGGCGAGATCGAGCATCACGCCAAGCAGTTCGCCTTTGTTGTAATAAGAAATACTGCGCTCCGGACGTCGATAATATGGGTCGCCCTCGAGCCACGCGTCCAGACTGGATTCTTCCGCCGACTGCGTCAGGTGCGCGGGGCGCCGCTCGAGTTCAGTGATCTCGTCGCTCAGAAGTTCGAGATAGCGCTTCTCGTTGATCAACCCGGCACGTAACTGAATCACGCCTTCCGCAGTGCTGGTCACGCCCTCGCTGAACCACAGCGCCCGCGTGTAATTTTCTTTGGTGTAATCCACAGGCTCGAGCGTGCGCGGGCGAATGCGCTTTACATTCCAGAGGTGAAAAAATTCGTGCGCTGTCACCGTCGACAGAACCTCGGAACTACGGGCAAGAGCGTCCGCGTTCAAATCAATCGCGGTCGAGTACGCGTGCTCCATGCCGCCGCCGCCGGGTCCGCGCGGAAAGTGGTAAAGAAACATATACGAATCGAAGGGGCGGTCATCCATCCAGGAAATGGCGGCGGCTACGATCTTATGCAGGTCGGCGACGATTTTCGCCATGTCATAGTCGGCAGGCTCGGCGTCCACGATCACGCGAAAGTGTCCGCCCGCTTCGTCGAAATCGGATTCCTGAAAAGTTCCGATCTCTACCGGAGAATCTACCAGCCGGTCGTAATTTTCCGCGATGAATCCTCCATCGGGCGACGACGCTAGAGGCGTGGCGATGTGCCATCCCTCGGGCACGCGCTTAAAGCCCACAGCCATAGGCGCACCGCGTGCTTCCACGGGATACATGAGAATCTGCGCCAGATTGAAAAACGCGTGATGCGCGTTAAACTGCGCGCCGAACGGGCCGAAAGAGTCGACGAAGATCTGGTATTCGACGATCGCGCCGTGCTCGGCTCCGCTGATTTGCCAGAGGCTCTTGTGCAACTCACGGATCGCGAGCGGGCGCCCCGCGCGGTCTTTGGCGCGCACCCAGTTCACGTACTGCACAAAGTCACGCACCTGGTAGAGCGCGTTCCAGACCGGAAGCTGCAGTTCACGCTGCGCCGCTCCCGCGGAAAGAAAAACCTGAACCTCGACAAGATGCTGCTCCGGCACACCCAGCGAGATCACATAGTTTGTGAGTGGAGTTGTGGGAGCGGAGCTTTGCGCGGCGGCGGTCCACGCGATAGAGAGCACGGCGACGAAAATCGCCAGCGTTCGAACGCACGCAAACACTGACTCGCACCTGGCTGGAGTCTTTCTCATTTCTTACCCGTTTCTTACCCGTTTTTCTCGTTCAGCGCACTGCTTGACTCGCCGCTCGCGCTCTCGCCCGCCAGCGACTTCAACCTTGCCGGCAGCTTTTCGTAGATTCCGCCGAAGCCGCCGTTGGAAAGAATCGCGACCACATCTCCGCTGCGCATTTCCGGAGCGATAGTCTCGACAATGGCGTCGGCATCAGCCAAGAGCCGCGCGCGACGCCCGTTCTTCTGGATCTCCGCCGCCAGTTCCGGCAACTCCAGCCGTTCGTTCTCCGGCACCGCCTCGGAACGGAACACTCCCGCCACCACCACTTCATCGGCCAGCGCCAGGCTGTGCGCCAAATCACTCTGCAACACGCGCCGCCGCAAAGTGTTCGACCGCGGCTCGAGAATCGCCCACAGCCGCGCACCCGCGTAGCGCGCCCGCAACGCCTTCAGCGTCCCAGCAATTGCCGTGGGATGATGCGCAAAATCGTCGATCACGGTGATTCCGTTCACCTGCGCCTTTATCTCGAGCCGGCGTTTCACACTCTTGAAAGTTTTGAGCGCGGCTGCGATCTCATCTTTAGAAATGTCGCAGGCCGCCGCCAAAGCCGCGGCGGCCGTGGCGTTCCACACGTTGTATTCGCCCGCCAGCTCGAATTCAAAATCCGCCCAGGGACTGCCCTCATGCAGCACCGACCAAGCCGTTCGTCCCGGCTCCAGACGAAGATTGCTTACGCGCCACTGCGAGCGCGCTCCCCCTCCGTAACGCTCGACAGGACAAAACGTCTTAGCCAGGCAGCGTTCCAGGCTCGCGCTCTCCGCGGCCTCGCCAACCGCTCCGTCGAAGGCGACGATCCGTCCGCGCCGCGGAATCAGATTCACCAGGCGTTTGAACGCCGTCTCCACCGCGTCCAGATCTTTGTAAATATCGGCGTGATCAAATTCCACCGATGTCAGGACGACCGAGTCTGGGAAATAATGCAGAAACTTCGGACCCTTATCGAAGAAAGCTGTATCGTACTCGTCGCCTTCCACAATGAAGTGTCGCCCCCGCCCCAGGTGAAAACTCGAGCCGAAATTTTCGGCGATGCCGCCAATCAGGAACGACGGCTGCAAACCGGCGCAATGAAAAATCCAAGCCAGCATGGAAGTAGTCGTAGTCTTGCCATGAGTGCCAGCGACCACCAGCACCTCCTTGCCGCGCAGGAACTCGTCGTGCAGAAGTTGCGGCAACGAGCAGAACGGAAGGTGATGGTCGAGCACTTGCTCGAGTTCAACATTGCCCCGCGAAATTGCATTCCCCACCACCACCAGATCCGGTCGCGGTTCGACATTGTGCGCGTCAAATGGCTGCGCCAGCGGAATTCCCAGCTCCCGCAAAAAATCCGACATAGGCGGATAAGCCGCCGCGTCCGATCCGGTCACGCGAAACCCGCGCTGCTTCAGCATCCCGGCGAGCGACGCCATGGCGGTCCCGCAAATGCCGATCATATGAATATGCCTGGTTGCGCTCATGAGCCTTTCTTCGCGGCCTTTGCGAGCCCTTTGCGACCTTTGCGGTTAGTTTTTGCGTTTGCTTTTGCTTTTGCTTTTGCTTTTTCTTGTGTTTTTTCTCTTCGCCTGAGCCTGAGCCGCCGCAGTCACGCACTCACGAAACCGTCACCGCCGCTTCGAGAATCTTCAGCTCAACCGCTCCACCGCCAACCGTCAGCGCCGCCCGCACTCCGAACGGCAGAGTAATGTTCCCAGCCGTCACATGCCCCGAGCGCAAACCATACGCCGCCGGCACTCCCAGCTCGCCGACGATTCGCATGACGACTTCCGGCAGCGTGTAGCCCTGATTCGCATTCTGCACGCAGTCCACCATCTCGCCGAAGACAATGCCGCGGACGCCGTCGAGCTTTCCCGCCAGCTTCAACTGCATGAGCATGCGGTCCACCTGATAGGGTTTGGCCGCGAGATCCTCGAGAAACAGAATTGTCCCGTCCGTCTTAATCTCGTAAGGCGTGCCCAGCGACGCCACCAGAATCGAGAGACATCCGCCGTAAAGAATACCCTCCGCAGCGCCCTCGACGAGTCCGCTCACGCCAGAATCCGCGCCCAGCTTGAGTTCCAACGGCACCGCACCGCCCAGTGCCGCCCGCCAAGATGCGGCATCCACACCGCCGGCGCGCGCCCAATCCTTCGCTGCCATCGGCCCATGAAAAGTTACCAGCCCGCCGGCATCGACAAAATACGTGAGCAGCGTGGTGATGTCGCTATAGCCAATGAAAATCTTCGGATTGCTCCGAATCGCATCCAGATCGAGCGCTTCCAGCAGATAATTCGTCCCATAGCCGCCGCGCGCGCACAGAATCGCCCGCACATCCGGCCGCGCAAACATTTCCGCCAGCTCGCGAATGCGCCGCTCCAGCGATCCGGCAAAGTAAAGATCGCGCTCAAGAATGGAGCCGAAATACAGCGGCTCATACCCCGCGCTGCGCAGAGCTTCGCAACCAGCCTCCAGTTCGCTGCGCTTGAGATTGCTGGCCGGAGCGACGATGCCGACCGTATCCCCGGGCCGAAGAGCGGGCGGCTTGATGCGCAAAGAGTTTGAACGAGGCATGAAGTCAGAAACCTGTTGCGGCAGACGATCCGATCACTTTAAGAAAATTTCAAGAAGATCAGTGTAAGAAGATCAACATAGGATCACATAAAAACATCACCGCAAGTAGAATTCTCCCCGGCAGACGAACCGCGCCCATCCGCGCAGAAACACCCGGTTATTTTCCCAGCGCACGGTCTGCGTTCCTCCCGGAGCATGCACTTTCACCGGCGATTGCAACCTGCCCGTCGACATCGCCGCCACTGCCGCCGCGCAAGAACCCGTTCCGGAAGATTGCGTTTCTCCCACACCGCGTTCAAAAAAACGGGCTTGCAGGTCATGCTTTCCTTCCGGCATCACTAGTTCAACGTTAACGCCATGCTCGAATCTGGAATGGCGCTGGATGTCCGCGGCTTGCGCCTGCCAGCTCTCGTCGAAGCGGCTTACGAAAACCACGTAATGCGGATTGCCAATCGAAACTGGAATGCCCTGAACTTCCAATTCGCTACCGCCGCTCGCGACGGTCAACTCTTCCCCGACCTCCGCCTCGCCCATGGCCATCTCAAACTCGTATCCAGAATCGCTGCGCGCGGTGAGAATGCAAACTTTCAATCCCGCGCCGGTTTGAATTCGAATGGTCTCTTTTCCCCGCTCCGCGCACAAGTAGGCAGCCACACATCGCGTGCCGTTGCCGGAAATCTCCGCCGCGGAGCCGTCAGCATTGATCAGTTTAATCTCCGCGTCCGCGGTGGCATGCGGCAGCATCCACTCCACGCCGTCCGCGCCTACGCCTTCATGCCGGTCGCAGATGCGGATGGTAAATTCGCTAATTTCAGCCGGGACCATCAAGCCGTCGATCAACGATCCGTCGATCAACAGAAAATCATTCCCGCACGCGCTGACCTTCACAAACGGAATCACCGCAGACTCTACGCTCACTCCAACTCCACCGGGCCCAACGAAACCACGCCGCCCAGAACCGCCGACGCCTTCAGCCGCCGCAGCAACTCGTCCTGCTCGCGCCTGCACCCGCTCACGTCAAACTGCAACCGGGTGTATTGCCCCGTGCTTCCGCTGATCACGTTCTGCATCATGCGATGCTCGGCCTCCAGGATGCGGTTCACCTCCTGGCTGATCTCGTCCACACTCGCGCCCTTCACTTCGTAGCTCATCAACAAAGTCTTCAGGTTGAAGGTTTGTTCCAGATGTCCCAGGGTAAACAGCGCGATCAGAATTACGCCCGTAGCAAAAATCGCGGTCAGGTAAAGACCGCCACCCGTGGCCATTCCAACCCCTGCCACCACGAACAAAGTGGAAGCCGTCGTCAGTCCTGAAGTCAGCCCGCGCGTGTGCAGAATCGATCCCGCGCCAATGAACCCGATGCCGGGAATAATCTGCGCCGCGATCCGCGTATGGTCGCCGAGATGCTCCAGCGCCAGACCGTCCGACAGAATCGTGAACATGGCCGCGCCGAAACAGATGAACATATTCGTGCGCAGTCCCGCCGGCCGGTGCCTGAGTTCGCGTTCGAGGCCGATGATCCCGCCGAGAATCGCCGCCACTGCCAGCCGCGCCAGCGAATTCGTGACAAGGCCCGTCGCCATCTCGCGATGCAGCAAATCGAGAATATTCTGCCAGGTCATTGCGGATGTCTGAGGACCAGAAAAACTCTGTTAAAAAATGCGCACGGAACAAACTGCCAGAAAAGCCCCTCTGGTGGCTGGATTTTATCACCGCACCTCCCGCCTCTCACCGCTTCACGAGGTAACGCCGCTGATTACCGCAGGCGGTAGAGAACGGCCTGCGGCTGGCCCGTCACTCGGATCACCACCAGCTCTTTGAAGCCGCGCCCCTGCACCGCGCGCGCAACCTCGTCGCCGTCAAAAGCCAGCGCGTAATCGGCCAGCTCCGCCGGATTCGCCAGCGCGCGCTCCCACAGCCCCTCGGCATCGGTCGGCTGCATCCAGACGCGATGATTGCCTTCGTTGATCGTGCGATTCAGGGGGATTCCCGCCTGCTCCACCGCTCCCGGATGCCCGCCCAGATCCATCAACAGCGTCGCCTTTGGAGGCAGCGCGTGCAGCCAGCCCGCGACTTGCCTCTCCAACGCAACCCGGCTGCGCATATTGATGACCGCCTCTTCATAGCAAACCGGCCCGGCCCGCCAGACGAACCCGTAACTCACCACGACGAACCCGAACAATCCGAGAAGCGCCGCACGCCGCCAGGATTTCGGCCAATGCTTCGATCGCGCAGCCCCGTATGCCAGAATTCCGACCGCCGCCGCAAATGCGGGCAGCAATTGCAATCCGTAACGCGCGTTGTAATGCGTAAAGGGCCACCACGCCGGAATAAAAATCGGAACGCCCCCGTACGCGATCGAGAGCGCATAAAAGGGCACCGGGACCAAAAGAAAAATCAGCGGCCATTGAGAGGGCAACATCGCGACGCCAGGCGTCGCGTCCTTGCTCCCATCGAGTTTCCTGCGAGCATCGAAGATCACCACAACCACGGCAGCGGCTGCCAGCAAAATCCACAATCGCTCCAGCCACTCGTTCTCCGCCACGTTCGCCTGCGCCGACTTGAGAAAGTACAATCCAGCAACGTAAAGATCCCCCGTCCCGGGATGACCCTGCGCCCCCGCGCCCTGCGTCCGCTTCTCAATCGCCTTCGCCGAATAAGGCCCGTTCTCAAACTCCAGCGGATTGCGATAAACGACACCGTTGTAAGCGAACCACAATGCAGGCGCCGCCGCCGCAATCAGGAGGAATCCAGCCACCGCGCTTCGAGATGGCGAACCCATGGAACCGGCTGCCCCACCTTTCGCGGTTTTCGAAGCACGGGAATCTCGACTGACGACCTCTTTGAAGCAGTAACTCACCACCACTCCCACCACCATGGCCGCCGCCAGGAACCACCCGTCATACCGCGTCAAACAAGCCGCCGCCAGACACAACCCGCACTTCGTCAGCGCCCGCCCATCCCCTCGCGCAAACTCACTGAAGAACACCACCGCCCAAATAAACAGCGCCAGATAAAGCGCTTCCCCCATCGCGGTGCTCTGCATGTAAATCAGATTCGGATTCGCGGCATAAACCGCCGCCGCCATCCACGCCCCCACTCTCGCGGCTCCGCCGGGCTCGCCCTCACGGGACAAAATTCCGCGCGACAAAATTCCGCGCATCAGCCGGAACATTCCGATCACGCCGAACACATACGCCGCCATCGACGGAATCGACCCGCCCACGCCCCGCTGCCACATTTCGTTGGAGATCAGAAACGGAATCATCAGCAGATGCGGCAGCGGCAACCAGACCGTCCCCAACTGCAACAGCCCCGGAGTCCTGGAATCGAAGACGCGGCGCGCAATGTTGATATGCGCGACGGCGTCGCCATAGAGCAACACTTCTCCGCGCCGGAAATAAAACAGGAAGGAAAAAACCGAAACCCACATCGCGAGCCACGCCAGCACCCGGACTTCAGCATCCCAGCGCGAACTAGCCGGTGCGCTCATGTGCGGTTTCGGAATGGGTGGCCTTGGGAAGGGCACGAGTTCACTCGTGCCGCAAAGGCGCTAAGAAATTCCAGCGCTTTAGCGCCTGAGGTTTGTAGTTTGCCATCAGCAATTATTCCAAATGCGTCAATTCGCGGAACACCTGAAAACGCTCTTCGATTTCCTCGCGCGTCAGCGCCTGCAAACGCTCGGTGCCAAACCGCTCCACGGCAAACGACCCCATCACGCCGCCATAAAACAGCGCCCGCTTCAGAACTTCGCGATTCAACTCCTCCTGCGAAGCGATGTATCCCATGAATCCTCCCGCAAACGAATCGCCCGCCCCGGTCGGATCCTTCACCTCTTCGATAGGCAGCGTCGGCGCGCGAAACGGATGCCGCCCAATCCCAAACGCACCTTCGCGAAAAAAAATAGTCGCGCCATATTCCCCGTGCTTGATCACCAGCGCCTGCGGACCCATCGCCAGCACCCTGTGCGCCGCCCGCGGCAGATTGCTCTCGCCCGCCAGCATTTTCGTTTCCGTGTCGTTGATCAGCAACACGTCCACCAGCTTCAACGTCTCGGCAAGTTCTTTGGGCGTGCGCTGAATCCAGTAATTCATGGTGTCACAACCGGTCAGTCGCACGGAGTGCATTTTGCGCCGCACGTCCGCCTGCAGCGTAGGCTGAATATTCGCCAGAAAAAGAAATTCCGTGTCTTCATATTCCTTCGGAATGCGTGGCTGAAAGCTTTCGAAAACGTTCAGATCGGTAAATGTCGTCTTCGCCTCGTTCAAGTTGTCGCTGTAACTTCCACCCCAGCGAAACGTCTTGCCCGTGGAATGCTCAATGCCCCGCGTGTCAATCCCGCGCTTCTTGAAAACCTGTTCCTGCTCCGCCCCAAAATCTTCCCCCACCACGGCGACGACGCGCACCTTCGTGAAATAACTGGCAGCCAGCGAAAAATAAGTCGCTGCCCCGCCCAAAATATTTTTCACGCTCCCCGATGGCGACGCAACATCGTCAAACGCAACCGAACCAACCACAAGAATGCTCATTATGAATCCCGGAATCCTCTCTCTTAATAGGGGTCGGAGGCGAGGGGTTAGTAAAAGCCCAAACTCCCTGGGTTTTACTAGCCCCTGATCCCTAGCCCCTGCCCTTCAAAATCAACCTCAGCTTCTTCTTCGTCGCCGCCGGAATCTTTTTCGGATCCGTCAAAATCGCATGCGCCAGCGCCGACCCGCATTTGCACGACCGCTCCCGCGGCATCGCCGCAACAGTCGCGCGCACCACCTTCGTCGCGTTCTCCGCATTCTTCACCAGCACAGCGACAATCTGATCCACCGTCACCGAATCGTGATGCGGATGCCAGCAGTCATAATCCGTCACCATCGCGACCGTCACATCGCAAAGCTCGGCCTCGCGCGCCAGCTTCGCCTCCTGCAGGTTGGTCATGCCGATCACATCCATGCCCAGCCCGCGATACACATTTGACTCCGCCCGCGTCGAAAACTGCGGACCTTCCATGCACAAATAAGTTCCGCCGCGCTTGCCCACCACGCCGGCCTGCTTGCACGCCGCCGCGACCACCGCCGCCAGCTTCCCGCACACCGGATCGGCAAACGCAATGTGCGCCACCACCCCGCCGCCGAAAAACGTATCCACCCGATGCCGCGTGCGATCGAAAAATTGGTCAGGAATCACGAACTCCAGTGGCTTGTGTTCTTCCTTCAGCGATCCCACGGCGGAAATCGAAACAATCCTCTCGACTCCCAGCTGCTTGAACCCGTGAATATTCGCGCGAAAATTCAACTCGCTCGGCAGAATTCGATGCCCGCGCCCATGCCTCGCCAGAAACGCCACTTTGCGCCCTTCCAGCATCCCGCAAACATAGGCGTCCGAAGGCGCGCCAAAAGGCGTCTTCACCCGCACTTCTTTCACGCGCGTCAGCCCCGGCATCGAATACAGCCCGCTGCCGCCGATGATCCCAATTTCCGCCTGTGGCACCGTTCCCCCAGAGAAGTTCACCACCCAAAGCCAAACCGGTGATTATACAAGACCCTCCCTGCACCCCCGTGGTTAAGCCTTTCCTTCGTGTGCCTTGGTGCTCTTGGTGGTTGAAGATTTTAGATTTTAGATTTTAGATTTTAGATTTTAGATTTTCGGTCTTCGCTGCTCCCACCCGCAACCCGCTACAATCTCCCGATGCGAGTCCGCCTCCTCGTCGCGCTGTCTCTTGTGACCACCGCCCTCGCGCAGGTCAAACCACTAAGCGTCACCGTCCCGATCACGCTCGACCACGACCGCGTGGTCATCGACGTCTATCTCCCACTTCCCGACGGCACAACTAAACGCATTCGCGGATGGGTCGACAACGGCAATCCCGATCTCGAAATGTCGCGCCGCGCCGCCATGCTCCTGGGACTCAACGTCACCTGCGACGACAAGGCCTGCACCGCCCCCCCGCCCGCCGCAATCATGCTCGGCGATCCCAAGAATGGCATGCCCATCTCGCTCGCGAATATCCCAGAAGTAAAAATCCCGCTCAAGCCCGTCAGCGCCGCCGCCGTGATGGTTCCCGGCATGTCCGCAGAAATTAATCTTCCTTCCTCCGTCCTCCGCCACTACGACGTGCTCGTCGATTTCCCGGACCGCGAATTCACCATCGCCCAGCCCGGCACCCTGAAGTTCAAAGGCATCAGCAGCAAAGTCCTCGTTAACTCCGCGAACGGACTCATCCAGATCCCCAGCCAGATCGAAAACAGAAAATACAACCTCGCCCTCGACGTAGGCGCATCGATCAGCTTTTTGTCGCAGGATCTTTCCGACAAGCTGCAAGCCGCCCACCCCGACTGGCCACACATGACCGGAGCCGTGGGTCCCGCCAACATGTGGGGTCAAGACTGGGGTCAAGACGAAGAGCCGAAGTGGAAACTCCTGCGCGTGGACCGCCTGCAGTACGGCCCCCTCTACCTCACCAGCGTGCCCATGGCCGATTTTTCCAGGGAACGAATGTCGTGGTTTGAAAAACGCGCCGGCGTCGCTACCATCGGCCTGCTGGGATCGAACGCCTTGCTCAACTATCGTGTCGGCCTCGACTACGCCCACTCCACCGTCTACTTCGACATCGGCAGCACCTTCAAAGCTCCCGACTTCGATGTCATCGGATTCACCCTCCGCCCCGAAGACGACGGCCGCTTCACCATCCTCGGCATCGCCGACTTCGACGGCAAGCCGTCCGTCCCCGCGCCTCCAGACGGAGTTCAAATTGGCGATCACCTCGTCGCCGTCGATGGCGTCCCGGTCCCCGATTCAACCATGGGACAGGTCTGGTCGCTGCTCGAAGGCACTCCCGGCCAGGAACGCAAACTCAGAATCGAACGCAACGGCAACCAGTTCGACGTCGTCGCCCACGTGCAACATTTTCTGGGAGAAGTTCCCGACGAGAAGGGCAGCAAGAAGAAGTCATCGAAGAAAAACTAGATCATTTGGACTTCGTGGAACCATTCAACGGTATACCTCTTTACGGTGCGCCACCCGCATTACTTTGACGATCTGTCGCTCATCATCAAGGAAACACACTGCCCGGTAGTCGCCTGTGCGGCAACGCCAGAAACCAGCCTTCTCCCCAGTCAGCGCCTTGCCTTGTTCGCGCGGATCAAGACGCCCCGCAACCCGCTCTTGAAGGAACCTCACGATACGTTTTTGCGCGACCCGGTCTAACTTGCCAAGTTCCGCGAAGGCGCGCGGCTCGAATTCAACTTTCCAGCCCAAGCTTTTTCACCACATCTTCCAGTGGAATGCCGGGCAATTTCCCCTCGAGCCGGGTCAGCGCGATGAGGTAGTCTTCCTGCTCTTCCAGGAACTCCTCGATCGCTTTCTTGGCGTAATACGTCTTCGTCCTCCCCGTTCGTTTGGCGAGCCGGTTGAGTCTTGCCTCCAGTTTTGGGTGCAGGCGAACCGTTAGCATGAATGATCTCCTTCCATAGCTCGACCGGTATTACATGTATTACAAGTATATCAGACACCGGGTGCCCCATTTCTCGCTTTCTTTGCGAGAAGTGGGGATTTACTTGCCAAACACTTCCCGCTCCAGCGTCGCGGTGGTCCCCGCATCCAGACTCTCGCTCACCAGCACGGTATCGCCTTGCTCCTCGATCACCACCGTGCCCTCTTCGGTAGACCACACATGCCGCCCTTTCAACGGAACCACCTTGAACCCCTTGTGCTTCGCCGACGCGTCCTTCTGCGACGAGTCCTTCGCCCCCACCTCGTCCGGCCCAGATTTTCCGGATGCCGGCGCTCCCTCCGCGCCGCCAACTTCCTCCGCCTTCTTATATCGCTTGGCCAGCGACCGCGCATAGATCCCCGCAAAGTCCTCCGCCTTCTCCGCGCTCGACCACCGCGACACATAGAGCAGCCCCAGCGGAGCGGCCGCATTTTCCTTAACCCGCGCCGCATAGTAATATCCGCCGCGCCACTCCGGGTACATCCACTTCGCCAGTTCCTGATTCGCGTATTGCTCGATCAGCACCGCCACGTCGAACTCGCCCATCGCGCCAACATCGAACTTCTTATAGTTCCTGAAGTCCTGCTTGAAATTCGGCACGCGCATGGGCTCAATCTTTTCTCCCGAAAGATAAGTCTCCGGCTCCATAATCTGCCGCGTGGTGTGCGGCGGATTCGCCAGCACCCCGGCAAACGCCTTCTCCCGCCCGCCTTTCTGCATCATCTTGATTTCAAATTCCAGGCCATACCGGTAGGGAAACGTCAGCGACTCCTTCAGGAAAATCGGCGCATCCTTGAACACCGTCGAATCCGGAGTGCCATTCGTCATGCTCGATTCCATGTCCTCCACCAGATCCGGCGAATCCACAATCGACTTCCCCACCGGAGCCAGCGCATATTGCAGCATCACCGCTTCGGCCTGCCCTTCAATCACAGCCTGCCGCGCGTTATCCACTTCGTCATTCTCAATATCGGTTGCCGTAGGATTTTTTCGCGTCTCCGCCAGATCTTTTTCGCCTCGGCTCATCCACTTGTCGAGTCCCACCGCCTGATCCTGCAGCGCGTGCGTCAACTCGTGCGCCATCACCGGCTCCTGCTCCTCCATCGGAACCCAATCCAGCAGGTGCACCGTCTTCGTCTTCGGATCGTAATAACCCGCCACCTGCTCGCGCAGCAGCGCCACCAGAAGTTTTTCCAGATCGAAGTCGCGCGGCAATAGCCCAAACTTTTTCAGCACCAGCTCCGATCGCCGCAGCCGCTGCGTATCCTTGTCGTCCTTGTTCTTGGTCAAGTAGCTGACCACTTCCTCGCGGCTGGTAAGCTTGCGTTTCACTTCTTTCTTTACCGGCAACCCAGTCTGCTTGCTGTCAAAAGCCAGAATCTCGTCGACCGAATGAAAAAGTTCCTCCGCCTGCCGCGGCGTAATCTTGGTCTCCTCTTTTGGTTGCGGAGGCTGCGCCTGCGTGGCATCAGCTTGCGCGGGATCGCCCTGTGTAGGACGGACACTCTTGTCCGTCTGCTTTTGACTCTGGTCTTGCTGCGCACCCGCATCCTGCGCCGCCACCCAGCCGCAGCTCGCCACCCCAATCCACACAACCGCCCAAACGCGCCACAAAACTCCCTGTCCAAGCCTCTTAACGCTATTCATTCGCCTCTCAACGTTATTCATTAGGATCGAGTCTACCCTGTTTCCCTATACTCCCTTCAAGTTCACAAAAAGGCAAAAGTACATGACCGCAAATCCGCCCATCAATCTCTGGTCGTCACCCGACCACGCGCGCGACTATCTCGAGCGCGCCGATTCCATCTCGCACCGCACCGAAGGCGAAGCCGCCCTGCTGGAATTCATTCCAGAAAACACTCACCGCATCCTCGACCTCGGCACCGGCGATGGCCGCCTGCTCGCGCTGGTCAAAAAACATTTGGCCGCGCAGTCATTGGCGAAGCGGACACGCCACCAACCCGAAGCCGTAGCCATCGACTTCTCCCCGTCCATGCTGGAAGCCGCCCGCCAGCGCTTCGCTGCAGACTCCTCGGTCACCGTCGTCGCTCACAACCTCGACGAACCCCTGCCGAGTCTCGGCAAATTCGATGCCGTCATCTCCTGCTTCGCCATTCATCACGTTGTCCACGAACGCAAACGCGCCCTCTACGCCGAGATCCACGACCTGCTCAACCCCGGCGGCGTCTTCTGCAACCTTGAACACGTGTCCTCACCCTCGCCTCGCCTGCACGAAGATTTCCTGCACCGCATCGGCTACAGCGCAGAAACCGAAGACCCCTCCAACAAGCTGCTGGACGTGGAGACGCAGTTGCAATGGCTGCGCGAACTCGGCTTCGCGGATGTGGACTGTCACTGGAAGTGGCGAGAACTCGCGCTGCTGGCCGGGCGCAACCCGTAACTATGGCTCAAGCACTGGGCGCGAACCGCAAGTAGCTCTGTCATCCTGAGCGGAGCGGGAAGCGCGGGAAGCGCGCTTCCCGCGGAGTCGAAGGACCCCTAGCATCTGAACCGCAACCGGCCCTTCAGGGAGTTCGCCTCACACTCCGACCCAGAACTGCGACGCGGAGAAAATTCCTGAAGCGCATCCAGCAGCCCAAGTGGCGGTAGGGATCCTTCGACTACGCGCCCCGATTCGCATTCGCGAATCGGGACGCTTCGCTCAGGATGACAATGTGTCTGAGAGGTCAGCGGCTGACGAAATCCGCCACCCACTCCGCCGCTTCCCGCGTCCCGAGCGCCCCGCCGACGTCCTGCGTAGTCTTCTTCTGCCGCACGGCTTCGAGCACCGCGGCTTCAATCTTTTCCGCCTCCCGCGTCAGCCCCAGATGCGCCAGCATCATCGCCGAAGTCAGAATCGCACCAAACGGATTCGCCACGTTCTTCCCCGCAATCGGCGGAGCCGATCCATGCACCGGCTCGAACATCGACGTCTTCCCGGGATGAATATTTCCGCTGGCCGCCATGCCCAGGCCGCCCTGCAAGCCGGCGGCCAGGTCGGTGATGATGTCGCCGAACATGTTATTGGTCACGATCACATCAAACAGCCGCGGATCGCGCACCAGGTGCATGCACAGCGCGTCCACGTAAATGTGCTGCGCTGTGATCTGCGGATATTCTCCGCCCACTTCCTTGAAAACGCGCTGCCACAGGCCGCCGGCGTGGGTCATGGCGTTCGACTTGTCGCACATCAGAACTTTATTTCGCCGCGAGCCGTCAAGCTTGGTATGCCGTTCGCAATATTCGAACGCGTAACGAATAATGCGCTCGACTCCCTTGCGCGTGTTGATGTCTTCCTGAATCGCGATCTCGTCCGCCGTGCCGCGCTTGAACACGCCGCCCGCGTCGGTGTAGACCCCCTCGGTGTTCTCACGTATCACCACGAAATCGATGTCTTTCGGTTCAACGCCCTTCAGCGGGCACAGCGCGCTGTCGAGCAGCCGCACCGGGCGCACGTTCGCGTATAAGTCCATCTGGAAGCGCATCCCCAGCAGAATTTCTTTGGCATGAACATTCGACGGAACGCGCGGATCGCCGAAGGCTCCGACCAGAATCGCATCGAAGTCGCGCCCCAGCATCTCGAAGCCATCAGGAGGAACGGTCATGCCGTCGCGCAGGTAACGGTCAGCGCCCCAGTCGAACTCAGAGAGTTCAACCTCGGCGCCCGTGGCCCGGATGACTTTGACGGCCTGCGGGATGACGTCGCGACCAATGCCGTCCCCTGGGATGATCGCGATGCGCTTCCGGGAAGTTGTCGTAGGCGACGGAGTGATGGAATTCACGGCAAAACGTTAGCATAAGCTGAGGGGAGAAGTCAGAAGTGAGAGGTCAGAATGCAGAAGTTAAATCCGTCGCTTCCGGCATTCCGACAACGGCGTGAGATTTAACTGAGAACGAGTGGAAACGGTTAGGCGTGAATGGAGCGGGGGCAGGCCAGGCAGGACGAGAGAGAAGTTATCGCCCAGCTATAGCTGTTGCCGCAGCGATCGCATGCGCAAATCGGACGTTTCCTCACGCTGCCTGCTACGCAGGATCGACGCCAGGGCCGCTGGCAATCCCGTGGTGCGATTTTTACAGGGCGAACCAGCATCAGGGTCGTCAAAAGATTTCCACAGCCTAAAATCGCCTCTAATCGCATTCTTGATTAACTTCGAGCTAAGTTGTTGAATCTTCGTGCAAGTTGTTGACGCTGTGTGGAAGTTGTTGAGCCTGCGTGCAAGTTATTGAATCTTCGTGGAAGTCGTTGAGTCTGCGTGCAAGTGCTTGATTCTGGGTCACGCGGTCGTGTGGGCAGGATTGTGTTGCGCCGGCATTCCCTTCGGCGTCTCAGAGCAGGCTTGCCCGTGGCCTTTGACTTGGTTCTTGATTATGTAGGACGGGCACTCTTGCCCGTCGCCTTTGACGTTGTTTCTTGATGACGTTGTTTCTTGATGACGCAGGAAGCGTCGAGTAAAAGTCAAAAGCGACGGACAGGAGTGTCCGTCCTACACAAGCGAAAAATTCCCTTGCCCGCAGCCTCCGCTATAATCGAGAGATCACCATGGGCGTGACTGTGTTGCCGACATACGTGGAAGGCCTGGGGGCGTCTCGCATGGGCGAGTACCGCGGCGCGACCACTGCCGCTGCGTTCTCGGATCCGGCGAGCGAGCTGGCCGCGTTGCGCGCGGGTTGCGCAGTTTATGATCTGGGGTTCCGCGCGAAGCTCGCTCTCGGCGGCAAAGACCGCGTACGCTGGCTGAACGGAATGGTCAGCAACAACATCCGCGACCTGGCCGCCGGGCATGGCGTGTATGCGTTTATTCTGAATCCGCAGGGACACATTCTCGGCGACCTCAACGCCTACAACCGCGGCGAGTCGCTGCTGGTGGATACGGATCGTAGCCAGTTCGAGAAAATTCTCGCCATCTTCCGCAAATACATCATCATGGACAAAGTCGAGGTCAGCGACCTCAGCGAGCAATTGACTGCCTTGGGCGTCAGTGGGCCGAAAGCGCGCGAGGTGCTGATAGCTTGTGGATTCGAATTGCCGGAACTGGTTGCACTGCCAGCAGGCGACCTGCATCTCTATGAGATGAAGTGGCGGGGCGTGGATTGCATGCTGGTGCACGGCGACGAAAATTCCTACGAGATCTGGCTGGCTCCCGTCGAAGTGAGAAAGCTGTGGGACGCGCTGCTGGCGGCGGGCGCGACTGCTGTGGGAGCGGAGGCGCTGGAGACTCATCGCATTCTCTCGGGCGTTCCGCTTTATGGCGTGGACATCCGCGAGCGCGAGCTGCCGCAAGAAACGGAACAGGCGCGGGCGTTGAGTTTTACCAAGGGGTGCTACATCGGGCAGGAGATTGTCGAACGCATTCGCGCGCGCGGCAATGTGCACCGCATGTTTACCGGCTTTACGGTGGAGAATGGCGCGGTGGTCGCACCCGGCGCCAAGGTTGTTGCGCGCGACAACGCCACTGCGGACAAGGCCGCTGTCGACAAGGATGTTGGAGAGGTGACCAGCGTCGCTTTGCTGCCTGGAGAGTCTGGTCGGAGCGTAGCGCTGGGTTACATTCGGCGGGAAGTGGGCGCGCCGGGACGCGACGTTACGATTGGTGCGGCGGCGGCGAAGGTTGTAAAGTTGCCGTTTGAAGTCGCGCTGCTGGGATGAGCGGGTGGTGGCCAACTGGACGACCCACTTCCCGCAGCAAAATCCCCACTTCTCGCAAAGGACGCGAGAAATGGGGCACCCAGCGCGGGGATAGTGGCCGCACCCGCGGTTTTCTGGATTTTCGAAGAGAATGCTTGAGGATGAAATTTTATGGCTCATAAGAAACATGAACAATCTAGTTTCACGGTGACCGACCGGCGGCTTTTCACGTCGGACGGGGCGTTGCGCAGTGAGGTGGTGGAAGAAGTGGAATCGGCGCCGCAGCCGCCACCGGCTCCGCCTGCGGTCGAGGAATCCGCGCGGGTGGTG
>Ga0302326_10000725_pt1 | contig 87235 bp, 67 predicted proteins | sample Palsa_T0_3_FD_202264 | JGI IMG/M metagenome (GOLD analysis project Ga0302326, IMG submission 202264) | Peat permafrost microbial communities from Stordalen Mire near Abisko, Sweden - Palsa_T0_3 | ecosystem: Environmental > Terrestrial > Soil > Palsa > Peat permafrost | place: Sweden: Abisko...
GCCGACTTTCGCCGTGCCCGCATTTGTTTGCTTTGCACGGTCTTTCGCTATTTGAAAGCCGGACTCAATTGTCAGGAGCATTCTCCTTTTTCGCCGGTCACTTTCGTGCCCGACGACGGAGGGAAATATACAACAGCGCGTCAAAAATCGGATGTCTTTTCGTCAAGCGAAATTTTACTTATCCACCGATGCGCGCAAATCCTTGTCCCGCAAGGGAAATCGCGGTGCATAAAACGGTGGATAATGTGGGGCGGAAAATTTGTTTTGAATTCTCGATTGGTTCCGGCAGGAAATGCGCCGCGTAAACGCGGCGGCTAAACGGGAGACGAGGTGGCGTACAATCCCCGTGCGGCGGTACGATATATCGGTATGGAAATCTCCCCGGAAACCCGGCATGCGATTCTTGAGTTTGCCGCCGATGTGGTTTCGCGGCGGCTGGGGGCCGATCCGCGGCCGCTGCCGAATCTCACCGATCCGATTTTTTCGCGGAACGGGGCGTGTTTCGTTTCGCTGCATCGGCGAAGCAATCATCAGCTTCGCGGGTGTATCGGATTTATCGATTCGGGAAAAACATTGATGCAAGCGCTGACGGGCGCGTCTGAATCGGTCATCGGCGATCCGCGGTTTCTCGTGCAGCCGGTTTCGCGGTTTGAGCTGCCGGACCTCACCATCGAAGTCACGATCCTCGGCCCGCTGCAGAAGGTGAATTCACCGCTGGATTTCGATCCGAAGGAGCATGGGATTCATCTGTTGTTTCGCGGACGAACGGGATTGTTTCTGCCGCAGGTGGGCCGCGAAACGGGATGGACGCGGGAGCAACTTCTGGGGCGACTCTGCACCGAAAAACTGGGGGCGAATGAATTGAGCTGGAAAGATCCGGCTGCCGAGCTGCGCATTTTTACGGCGGATATTGTGGGGCCGGCGCCTATTCAGGGGTAAGAGGAAGTTGCGAGTTGCGTGTTGTGAGTTGCGAGTAAATGCAATTCTCTTTCTTGCTCGCAACTATTTCGCAGCGTCACCGCCCAAAATCGGCAACTGAACTTTTACATTTCGATCGCTGCCGTCGTCGATGCCTGGGGCTGAGCCGATGAATTGCTTGTCGATCTGCCTGACATGGCGGATGGGGGCATCGTCGCGCGGGCGCAGGTCTGGGGAATCTTTTCCGTCGTGGCGGCGAAGGACGTTGTAATATTGATCGCGCTGGGCGGGAATCCAGCCGGAATCGCGGATCAGGCGGCAGATTTCCCGCTCGCTGAGGCGGTAGGTTGTCCCCGCGGCGCTGACGACGTTTTCTTCCATCATGACGCTGCCCATGTCGTTGGCGCCGAAGAAGAGGGCCAATTGACCGATCTTGGGGCCCATCGTCACCCAACTGCTTTGCAGCGAGGCGATGTTGTCGAAAAACAGCCGTGCGATGGCGAGCATGCGCAGATATTCCTGCGAGCCGGCCATGCGGACGACCCGGCCGCGGAGGATGTCGTCGTTGGTGGATTCATCGAAGGGACCGTGAATGTCAGGGTCCCATTCCTGGGCTCGGCCGAGGGGAGTGTTTTCGCGCTGGAAGGGCCAGTGGATGAAGGCGGTGTAAGAGCCAATTGCCGATTGCCTATTTCCTATTGAAGAAAGGTCGATAACCGACTTTGCAAAAACCCCCGGCCACCGCTGCTGAGCGTGCTGAATAACCTGCTCTCTTGTCTTCCCAATTGGCAATCGGCAATCGGAAATAGGCAATGCTTTCGAATAATCCTGCATATCGCGCAGCGCCGACATATGTTCGATGCGTTCGCGGACGAACTCGATATGCCCGATCAGCATCGTGCAACTGGTGTTCATTCCTTCTTCATGGGCAACCCGCATCACACGCATCCAGTCGTCGCCGGTGCATTTGCCGATGCCGATGCGGCGGCGGACGCGGGGCGTGAAAATCTCACCGCCGCCGCCGGGGATGGTGTCGAGTCCCGCTGCATGCAATCGGCGAATGATGTCGCGGACATCCATCTGGAAAAACCGCTCGAACTCGACGAACTCCGGCGGAGAGAACGCGTGAATGTGCATGGTGGGGAAATTTGATTTAATAAAGCGGAGAAGGTCTTCGTAATATTCGATGGGGAGGCGATCGTTCATGCCGCCCTGCATGAGGATCTGCGTGCCGCCGATGGCGACGAGCTCGGTGATCTTTTTGCCGATCTGCTCGAAGGTGAGGGTATAGGCGTCGGCATCTTCGTGGTCTCGCCGAAAGGCGCAGAACGTGCACTTGGCGGTGCAGATGTTGGTGTAGTTGATGTTGCGGTCGATGACGTATGTGCGGTAATCCTCGGGGTGCATTCGCCGAGTGACGGCGGAGGCCCACGCGCCAAGGTCGTGCATCGAGGCGTTGTGATAAAGCTCCAGGGCCTGGGCGTCGGTCAACCGGGCCCGGCCTTCAATCACGGCGTCGATATCGAACGAAATCGTCTTCATGCGCCGAAGATTCTACCGCATTGGTAGCCGCGCTTCCCCTACCGCGACAATTTCCCTGCCTCCATCTTCCGCACCACGACATAAACCTGCTGCCGATTTGAATTTGCCGGTTCGAGCCATTCCACGGCAAATTTCGGCTGGTTTGTCGTCGTGAACAGCACGGAATATCCCAGGTCCTTCAAATCCGAAATCGACACTCCGAACCACTCCTGCGCATGTTGGTTGTCCCAAAGCCCGACCGAGCCGATGGGCATGTGCAGCAGATGCGTCATTTCCAGGGCGCGGTTGCAATCATTGTGCAGCAGATTGGGTGGGTTGGGGGGCATATCGAGGGCGGCCTGGGCCATGGGGTCGCCGAAGACGATCATCGGGGCAGAACGCAGGAGATCGTGCTGCGCGATAAACGCGCACGCTTTTTCGAGGGGGAAAATCCGATGATGCAGCGGCTCTATCGTGTAATAAACGATTGCCGTCATCGCGATCGCGAAGAGGGTCGCGACGCGCAGGACGCCGGAAACACCTGTCATCAGGACATTCCATCCCTTGAGGCAGATGATGGCCGTGACCGGGGCGGCGCATGAGAGAATTCGCATCAAACCGCACGATGCGAACCAGCCGCGCCACCAGAGGACCGAATGCAACGTGAACAGCAGGAGAAAGAACCAGATTCCGGCTGCGAATTTTTCGCGGCGCACGTGCCATGCCATCAGCGCAGCCAAAAGCATCGCCGGCCAGGGGAGCAGATTCTCGCGAAACCATAGCGGGACGAGCCATTGCAGGATCAGGATCGCGAGCGCGGCCCACAGAATCTGCTGGGCGCGCGGGCGCGTGGCTGAGAATTTCCAAACTCCGGCGAGAAAAAAGACGAGCAGAATCGGACCGCAATAAATGGGCCAGCGGTTTATATGCGCAAAGAACGAGCCGTTGCCGTAGACGCGCAACGAATCGGCTGGCCACGCCCAGCCGGAGGCAAAAAAATAGGTGGGATCGCGCCAGAGAATCCAGCAGCCGATAAACCAGAGGAGGGTTCCCCAGGTGAGAATGGGAATGAGCCTGGGCGTGCCGCGTGCGATCAGCATCGCCGCCCACATCGCGCAGAGAAAAAATCCTTCGGGGCGGACGGTGGGGAGATATCCAATTACCCAGCAGGATGCGGCCGTGCGACCCTTCATCCAGAGGCGAATGGCGATGATGACCCCCAAAGCGAAGGGCAATTCCGTCATGGTGTCGGCCGCGAGGGAGAAGACGAAGGGCTGGAAGATCAGAAACAGGGCGGCGAGGGGCGCGTGGGGAATCTTCAAATCCTCGGCAAGGCGAATGGTTTGCCAGGCGCAGAGGATCGAGATGACCGCCGCCATGCACCGCGCCGAGGCGACGCCGAACTGGGCGGGAACGAGCAGCGGGATTTTGGCCCCCCACCGCGCCCAGGAGCCCATGAGCTTGGCGGGTTGCCAGAGGCTGTCATGCGCATTGAGGAAGTGCATGACGGCATCGCCGTCGCCGGTCTGGGGGAAGAGGATGATCCAGAGGAGGAGAATTGCCAGCAGCGCGGCGCAAACTCCCACGCGCTTGGCGGAGTCGTTGGCGAGGCGGGTTCCTGGGCGCCCCGGTGTTAAATATCGGACATCGATTGCGGTTTCCACTGACATGAATCCGCGAAGAATAACGCATTTCCCGGAAAACCAAAGTCTTCACAATCAATCTTCCAGAGGCTGTTCCGCCATCACCGAGGGAATGTCGCGCGCTCCATGGAGCACACGAATAATCTCCACACTGCCACCATCAATACGATAAAAAACGAGGTATTTTCGGAATCCAACAATCGCGCGTTTGCGGAGATTGGCCAGCTTGGGATGATCCATCTCATACCGTGGCCATCGGAGGGGATGTTCGCGTATCTGGCGGTAGGTCTGTTCCACGCTGTCGTAAAACCGAAGCGCCACATCCAAGCTGTCCCTGGCGATGAAGAGCGCAGCATCATCCACGTCGGCCTCCGCCGCGGGATAGATCCTGAGGCGGTATCTCATGCGTTCTTGGATTTGCGGCTGATTCGCGCGGCCAGAGCCTTCTTTTTCCGACGAAAGTGCCCCGGGTTGAAGGGAACCGGCTTACCGCTATTTAGTCCATGCAGCAACTTGGCGGTGAGGGCATCCCTGGCCTCCCGTTGATCCTGCTCGCGCTGGTATTTCTCCCGGATGGCCTCCCGGACAAATTCACTGGCCGAGCCGTAAACACCAGACGATACCTTGCCCTCCACGAATTGCTTGAGGGGCTCGGGGAGGGAGACGTTCATCGTGACCGTGCTGGGTTCATTGTCCATATTGAGGACAATAGTATATCGGCCAAAGATTGGCAATAATTGGCGTAAGTCTTTTACGGGTTTGTCGATCTGAACCACAAACAATGGCAGACTTCAATGACGTTTTTCCACCCACATGAATCCGCGAACAATAATGCATTTCCCGAAGAACCAAAGCCGTGCTACCCGGCTGCTTCGCGTGAACTGTCGCCGTATGCTTTCCCGATTCGATTCGGGAGATGGTTTCCTGCCGCACGCCGGCCAATTTAGCCAGACGTTGTTGGCACAATCTCCTCCAGCCACGGTTTTACCTTGACCGATATCTACCAGCGGAGGATAATGTCCCCTGTGCCGAAGTTCCGGATCGATAAGGTCGGAGATTTGTGTCGGCAGCTTGCCTTCACGCCCAGCGAGGGTCGCCTTGCGCAACTTGCTTCCACGGAAAGACTTCTGCTCGAAATAGAGCCGGGCAAGGCGTATCCCTGGAATTTCATTGTCTTTCGGATCACCGGATTCAGCCCCAAGAAAATTGATGAGACGCTGCTGACGGGGATGGCCCTGCAGCACGATCTGGGGGTTTTGATTGAACTGGTGAGCGAAACGCTGGACCTGCGCGAATCGCTCTCGAGCGAGCCGGTGATGACCATCGAGGATGTGGCGCAGCGGTTTAATGTGACGAGCAAAACGATTCAGCGCTGGCGGCGGCGGGGTTTGGCGGCGCGGAAGTTTATCTTCAAGGACGGCAAGCGGCGCGTTGGGTTCATGCTGGGGATGGTCGAACGGTTCCTGGCGATCCATCGCGATCAAGTCATCAAGGCGGGGGATTTTTCGCAGGCGGGCGAAGCGGAGAAGACGGACATCATCCGGCGGGCGCGCCGGCTGGCGGGGAATTGCCGCTGCTGCGTCAGCGAGATCACCCGGCGGATTGGGCGGCGGCTGGGGCGGTCGCCGCTGACGATCGCGCACATCATCCGAGATCATGACCGGGCGAATCCGGCGACCTCGATTTTCCAGCAGGCAGCCGATGAGATCGCGCCGCAGGAGCGGGTCGATCTGGTTCGCGCCTATCGCGGCGGCGAGGCGATCCGGGACATTGCCCGGCGCACGTGCCTGGCGAAGTCGGCGATTTCGCGGGCGATCGTGGAAGAGCGGGTCGCACAGCTTCTGCGGCGCAAGGTGCGGTTCATCGACGATCCGCTGTATCACCAAAGCGACGCGGCGGACGTGATTCGGCAGATCGTTTCGCAGGAGGAATTGCCGGCCCAGTCCAAGGCCGAGGACCTGCGCATTCCGCGGGATTTACCGGCCTATCTGCAGGATTTGTACCGGACGCCGCTGCTGAGCCGGGGGCGCGAGCGGGCGCTGTTTCTGGAATTGAATTTCCACAAATTCCATTTCGTGACGGCGCGGCGGAAGATCGATCCGCAGTTTGCGCGGGCGCGCGATCTTCGGCGGCTGGAGGAAATCCGCGGCCGGATTGTCGAATCGAAAAACAAAATCGTGCAGGCAAATCTGCGGCTGGTGGTGAGCGTTGCCCGCAAACACCTTCGGCCGGGGCTGAACCTCATGGAACTAATCAGCGACGGCAACCTGACGCTGATGCGGGCGGTAGATTCGTTTGATACTCACAAGGGGAATCGATTCAGCACGTATGCGACTTTCGCGCTGATGAAGGGCTTTGCGCGCAGCGTTCCGGAAATGCTGGCGGGGCGAAGCCGGGCATCGGAGATGGACGGCGCGAAGCTGGCGAACCTGACGGAACATTTCAGCGGGCGCGATGCGGCGGGGCTGGTGAATCGCGACGAGGTGCGCGAGTTGATGTCGCGGCTTGGCGGGCGGGAGCGGGATGTCATCACCGCGCATTACGGCCTGGCCGAGGGGCGGCCGGCGACGTACGAGCAGGTGGGGTGGCGGCTGGGGCTTTCGAAGCAGCGGGTGCGGCAGATCGAGCAGACTGCGCTGGCGAAGATGCGCTCGGCGACGGGGAATTAGCCAATCACAATCTGCCGATCTGTTTTGCCTGTGACCTCAAGCGTCACGTTGATCCGCTTTGGGGGGAGGAGATTTTCCACGCGGGTGGCCCATTCCACGACGACCAGGCCGTTTTGCTCCAGCAGCTCGGGAAATCCGATGGCTTCAAAATCTTCGGAGGCGGCGATGCGATAGGCATCGAGGTGAAACAGGGGGATTCTGCCGCCGCGGTAAATATTCAGCAACACGAAGGTGGGGCTGCTGACGGCTCGGCCGGGAGCGCCCAGGCCGATGGCCAGGCCGCGGACGAACTGGGTTTTGCCGGCGCCGAGGGGGCCGTTGAGGGCGATGCACTGGCCGGCCTGAAGTGTTTGCGCCAGCGCGGCGGCGATGGATTCGGTTTGGCGGGGGCTGTGCGAACTGTGCACCATGGCGGCATGGTAACGGGAGGTGATCTAAATAAGGATCGCGGTGCTTCGCACGCGCCGCTAAATAGTGGGAGAGGGTTGAGAATTGCGATCGATTATTTGGTTTTCGCGGGGGCCGAAGATGGACTGGTGGATCAACTCGACGGGATGGACGAGGCGCAGGGTTTGGCCCCGCTGTTTGGCGGCGGCGGCGAGATGGGAGGCGCAACCGGCGTTGCCGGTGATGAGAACCTGCACATTTGCCTCTGCGAGGCGATCCAGTTTCTGATTCGCGAGGTCATCGGCGATCCTGGATTGTTCCAGGCTAAACGCCCCCGCCCCACCGCAGCAGCGCTGCGAATCGGGCACGGAGACGAGCGTGAGGCCCGGGATGCGGGCGAGCAACTCGCGAGAGCCTTCGGTCACTCGCTGGCCGTGGGCCACGGGGCAGGCATCCAGATAGGCGGCCGTGAGGTTCACGGGGTATTTCACTTCCGGCACGGTCAGTTCCAGCAGCATTTGCGAGATATCGCGCAGTCGCCGGCGGAACTCGACCGCCAGCGTGTTGTACTGAAGGTCGTCGCGAAGGAGGAGTTCGTATTCCATCATGGCTGATCCGCATCCGCCGATGTTGGTGACGATAAAATCCACGGCCAATCCCTCGCGCGGGATGAAGAGGTCGATGTTGGCGCGGGCCAGGTCGCGGGCGGCATCGAGATCGCCCCCCTGCCGGTGGACTCCGCCGCAGCACTTTTGCTGGGGGGGCGCGTAAACATCGACGCCGCAGTCGGCGAGGATTTGGATGGCCATGCGATTGACGCGGTCGTAGAAAACGCTGCCGACGCAACCGGCGAAGAACCCCACGGTTTTTCGGGTGGTTTTGCCGGTGCGCGATCTGGACCCGGCGAAGTTGATCGCGGCGTTCTGGAGCGCGACCAGCACGGCGTCCATTCCCTTGGCGCCGGTGAAGCTGGGGAGCGGTTTTGGCCAGACGGGGCCGGCATCGGGCAGCAATTGCTCCATTTTCCGCATCGGCGCGGGGAGCAATTCCATCACGCGGAATTTTTTCAGGAGGGGATAGACCCTGGTCTTTTGCAGCACGCGAATCGGCGCGACCGTAACTTTCAGGCGCCTGGGGTTGGTCAGCACATTCTTGACGAACCATTTCAGCGCGCCGCGATAGGATTCGTAAGCCGGGGGTTTTTCGCGGTCGTATTTGGCGAGGCGGTGGCGCGTTTCTTCGATGATTTCGTGGTAGACCACGCCGCTGGGGCAGGCGGTTTCGCAGGCACGGCAGGAGAGGCAGGAATCGAGATGCTCGCGAACGGAGCGGGTGGGATCGATGTTCCCATCGGACAATCCACGCATGATCTGGATTCGCCCGCGCGGGCTTTCGGCTTCGAGGCCGGTCTGAACGTAGGTCGGGCATGACGATAGGCACTGCCCGCAGCCGATGCAGGATTGCGCTCGGTCGTAGGTTCGCGGATCGAGCTTGAGCGAGGCTTTTCCGCCCGGCGCCTCCTGGGCCTGCGGCATGGAGGGAAACTGCAATAACGGCAACAAAGTATTCATAATTCAGCGATAATATCGGCCATCGGACGGGCGCAGCGAAAGCATTTCTGGTCAATGCTGTTATGGAATTGGCTGCGAAATGAAGCAGGGGCCGATAATATCGGGGCTATTTCACTGCGGCGGGTTGGGTCGCGGGCGGCGTTTGGGCCGGGCGAACGCTTTCGATGAATTCATCGATGTGAGCGAGCAGCTCAAACCCACCCACCTCGAAGATATTGTTGTGCTCCCCGTCGTCGACGTTGAATTTGGTCACGTGGCCGCTGGCCGCTTTGACCAGCTCGCCGGACATATAAAACGGCACCAGCTCATCCTCCGTGCCGTGGATGTTCAGATACGGGCAGGAAATTTCCGCGACCTTGTCGATGTTGTCGAACCGGTATTTCATGATCCAGGACATCGGCAGCCAGCGGGCGAACAACTTTGCCATGTCGTCGAGACTGGTGAACGCGCTGAGCGTGACGAGCCCCGCGACCGGCTGGCGATGGGCCAGGTCGATCGCCACCGCCCCGCCGAGGGACCAGCCGATGGGGATGATAAATTTCGGATCGATATCCGGCCGACCGCGGAGATATTTATATTCCGCGTCGGCGGTGGCGTAGCATCCTTTCTCGCTGGGCTTGCCGTCGCTCATTCCGTAGCCTTCGTAGTCGGCGACGATGACATTGGCGCCGAGTCTTCGGAAATGCTCGAACACTCCGGTGCTGTAGGCCATGCAGGCACCGTTGCCGTAGAAATAGATGATGGTTGGGCAATGGCTGTTGTCGGCGACGGGCTTGCCGTTGTGCTGTAGCGCCGTGCCGAAGAGCGCGGTGATGATCGTTCCATCGGCGGTGTGCAGGGGCACGAGCTTTTTCTCGTAATATTCGGAGGCGATCGCGCTGTCTTTTTGTCCCTGCGTGGCGGATGCGCCGGGGAAGACGAATTTGTTCTGGATCGAATACACGATGACGCAGACGGCAAGATAACCGAGGAGGGCGGCGCGCACGATGCGAAATGCCCAGAGGCGCGGGCCACCGGGGCGCGGTTTTTTCGTTTCGAGATCGGAGGTCGGGGCGGACATAATCTTTTTGAAAGTATATGTCGGGGGCGGCGCGTGCCCCACGGGGAAAATCTCAAAGTAAATCAAGTTGAGGGATTCTCGAACTCGCGCGGGGCGCGCGGTGCTTCGCACGCGCCGCTAAATGTTTCGATGGATTACCAGGTTGTGAGCTTTGCCAGGGGTTCGAGGCGTTTCACATCGTCCAGGCGAAGGAAACCAGCGCCGGGGATGAGGGTATTGGCCGCTGCGCAGGCTGCGGCCAATCGACAGGCATCGGGGACATCGCGCCCGGCGGCGACGGCGCTGGCCAGGCCGGCCGAAAACGCATCGCCGCTGCCGATGGCGCTGATCGCCGGAACCTCGATCGCGCCCATTTTCCAGAATGATTTGCCATCTGAAACCACCGCGCCGCGCTTGCCCATGGTGATGATGACCCAGCGCGCGCCGCGGCCGATCAGTTCCACCATCACCCGGCGAAGAGCCGCATCATCATTCGGATCGATCCCCAGGGTCGCGGCCAGCTCGGCGCGATTGGGTTTGACGATCATGGGCCGCTGGGGCAGGGCGCGCATGAGCGCTTCGCCCTTGGCATCGAGCACGATGGGCAGACCGACTGCCAGCCGGCAGCATTCGGCATAGAAATCGTCGCCCGCGCCGGGGGCGAGTGTTCCGGACAGCACGAGCGAACGGCAATTCGGCAGATGCGTTTGAAGGCGGCTGAGCATTGCCGCGCGGACCTGCGGTGAGATTGGCGCGTGTTCCTCGACCAGTTCCGTGACGGTGCCGTCGTGCTGATCGATGACGGTGACGCAGGTTCGCGTGGGGTGGGGCGCGGGGACGGCATCGATCTGCACGCCGTATGCGGTTAATTCTTCGGCGATAAAGCGGCCGGTATCGCCGCCGAGCGGCACGCAAACTATCGCGTCCTCGCCCAGTGTGTAGAGCACGCGGCCCACGTTGACCGGCTTTCCTGCCGATGCCCGCCGCACTTCCGACGCGCGATTAACTTCATCGGGCACGACCTTCTGGAAGATCATGGTTTGCTGGATGGTGGGTGTAGTGCCGAGGCAGAGATGCATGGTTGCATGATAGGGTTGTGAGTTGCAACTCGGAACTCCTCGATTCACACAATTTGCGATATCCTAAGCCCCATGTCCCTTTGCTCCGAGCTCTCCGATCTTTTCCGCACGATGGCGGCCCTGATGGATATCAAGGGGGAAAGTACATTCAAGGCGATTGCGTTTTCGAAGGTGTCGCGGATTTTGAAGGACATGACGCTGGATCTGGAGGAGATGTGCCGGGAGGGGAAGCTCAAGGAATTGGAGGGGATTGGGCCGTCGAGCCAGCGGATCATCGAGCAGTTTATCAAGACCGGCAAGAGCGCGGATTATGAGGAGGTGGCGGCGAGCGTTCCGGCGGGGCTCATTCCGATGCTCGAGATTCCCGGGCTGGGACCCAAGACAATCGCGCTGCTATGGAAGCAGCGGAACATCACGACGCTGGAGGAACTGGTCGCGGCGATCGGCAGCGGAAAGCTGGATGGCCTGAAAGGGATTGGCGACAAAAAAATCGAGGCGATCAAGCTGGGCATCGAGCTGCGCGCGCAGGCGAAGGGGCGAATGGGGATCGTGGATGCGGTGGAGATCGGTCAATCGCTGCTGGAATCGCTGAAGAAATTGCCGGCGGTGAAAAATGCGGAGATCGCCGGAAGCCTGCGCCGACGGCGGGAGACGATTGGGGATATTGATCTGGTCTGCTCGCTGAACGATCCGAAAGCGGGCGAAGCGGTTTCGGCGGCGTTCGTGAAGCTGCCGCTGGTGCAGCGAATTCTTGGGCAGGGGCAGACCAAGGCGAGCATTCTCACCACGCAGGGATTGCAGGTCGATCTGCGCATCGTGCCGGCGGACAATTTCGGCGCGGCTTTGCAATATTTCACGGGGTCGAAAGAGCACAACACCAAGCTGCGCGGGCTGGCTCAACAGAAGAAGATGACGCTGAATGAGTGGGGGCTATATAAGCTGGAGGAGTACGACAAATCGGAGAAGAAGCCGGGAGTTCCCCCCGCCGCCAAACCGGTCGCCGGCAAGACCGAGCAGGAGATTTACAAGGCGCTGGGGATGCCGGTGATGGAGCCGGTGCTGCGGGAGGATCGCGGCGAGATCGAAGCGGCGCTGGCGGGCAAGCTGCCAAAAATCGTCCGGCTGGAAGATATCCGCGGGGACCTGCATTCGCATACGACCGCATCGGATGGGCAAGGGACCATCGAGGAAATGGCGCTGGCGGCGAGGGAGCTGGGATATGAATTTCTGGGGGTGACCGATCATTCCAAATCGCAGGTGATCGCCAACGGCTTGACGGCGGATCGGCTGCTCAAGCATGCGGCGGAAATACGGAAAATCTCGGGGAAAATGAAGGGAATTACGCTGCTGGCAGGGTGCGAGGTGGATATCCTGGCGGATGGCCGGCTTGATTTTGAGGATGACGTGCTGAAGGAGTTGGATTTTGTGGTGGCCAGCCCGCACATTTCGCTGAAGCAGGACTCGGCCAAGGCGACGGAGCGTATCTTGCGGGCGATTGATAATCGATATGTGACGTTGATCGGGCATCCGACGGGGCGGATTATTTTCGGGCGTGAGGGGTTGCCGCTGAATTTCGCGAAGATTTTCAAGGCGGCGGCGCAGAGCGGGACGGCGCTGGAGATCAACGCGTCGTTTCCCCGGCTGGATCTGAACGACGCCAACGCCTTCGGCGCGATCGGCGCGGGGGTGAAACTTTCGATCAATACGGATGCGCACAGCACGGCGGGTTTCGATCAGATGATTTTCGGGGTGTATGTGGCGCAGCGCGCGTGGGCGACGGCGGCGGATGTGATCAATTGTCTTTCGCTGGGGGAGCTGAAGAAATTTATTCAAGCCAAGCGCGGGTGAGAAAAAAGAAACGGACCGAAAGGGAGCCACCACCTTCGGTCCGCAATGGAAAATCAAAATCTGTTAAACAAAAGATAACGCGCCGTTGCCCAGCGTCAATATCCCGCGCCTTCAATTTTCGAAGATCATGGGGCGCACGACCGAGCAGCGCACCGCGCCAAGCGCATCGACGAGTTCGCGATATTGCCGCGCGCTGTGATAGAGACCGACGATCGCGCCGCCGCTGCCGGCGAATTTCGCGCTGGCGCCGACCGAGCGCGCCGCCTCGATCATCCGGAGATTTTCCGGGGCGATGGGCATGATCGTCCGGCGGAGATCGAAGTTGGCGTTCATGATTTTGTGGAGGGCGTCCCAGTCGCCGGACATGAGGGCGGCACGTCCCTGATCAGTGAGGTCGCGGTATTTCTGCATGGCTTCGACGACGGTTTTGTCGCCGCCGTTGAAGAGGGCGCGGAGGTTTCGGTGCGGGACGTCGCTGATTTCAGCGCGGTCGGGGTCGTAGGCAAGATAGAGCGGAGGAACTTTGTCGGGCCTGAGTTCCTCGTATTCGCCGTAGCCGCGTGCGTCCATCAGCTTGCGGTCGAAATCCATGAAGACGATTCCCTCGTAGGTCTGGATGACGCGATCCTGCATGCCGGCGGAGATGCCGAGCTCATCGCGCTCGACGCTGAGGGTGAGCGTGGGAAGCATGGGCTTGGGGATTTCGACTTCGTAGAATTTCATGAGGGTGCGGAGGGCGGCGACGACGATGGCGCTGCTGCCGGAGAGGCCGACGAGGCGGGGAATATCGGTTTCAAATTCGACGGTGAAATTTTTTGAATGGAGTTCGCGGCCGTTCTGGCGGCAGTATTCATGGAAGCGTTTGACGGCCGCCTTGATGAGTCGCATTCCGCCGTAGTATCCGTTGAGGCGTATGTCGCGAAGGAAATCATCGACGGTGTTGAACTTGGTGAGATCGCCGCGATCGGGGACGATTTCCAGGTGCGGCGATTCCCAGAGGCGCACGGTCGCGCGGAAATTGCGGATCACGAAGGAGAGGGTTTTGCCGAAATATCCATCGGATGGATTGCCGACCATTCCTGCGCGGGCGTAGGCATTGGCGGTGTAGATCATGAGGGCTCCGATCGAAACTGGCGTGGATCGAACATCTGCCGGCGGGGAATACCGGTGCGGGCATCGGCGCCGATGACGGGGAATTGGGCGGCGGTGTTGGCGGATTTTTCCAGAAGATAGAGGGTCATGTGCGGGGCGATCCGCAAACCCAGTTTATCCTTCACCGCCTGACGCAATTCGCCTTCTTCCACCGGACGCTCCCTGAAGAAAACATTCGCGAACTCCCATCAATATACCCGTGCTGGTGCTGTAACGCATGGGTGGAAGCACCGGGTAATTTTTGCGCCCTGTGCGATAAATACTGCGCATGCGCAGGATAACAAATCGACGGTGATCGAAAGCACGCGCAGATTCGCGGCGCGGTTTTGTGATATTGCATAGGTTTTCAACGTGGAGACGCGCCGATTTGGCCGCGGATGATTGTCGTTTCGTAAATATTGCGGGCGATTCTCTTTAAGGAAGCGATATTCGCGGGAAATCACGGGATTTTTGGTGATTGGGGTAATTGCTGGCACTGGTCTTGCGAAGACGTTCAGTTGAATGGAGTCGTTCTCCGCCTGAATTTGTTCTACCGACGTTGATTTGTTTTGCTGTTTCTTCAATCAAGGCATATTTATGAAGCGCGGTTTTTTACTCGACATGGATGGTGTTGTATATCGCGGGAGCTCGCTGATTCCCGGGGCCGATCAGTTCATCGGGCATCTGCTGCATACTGAGACGCCGTTTCTTTTTCTTACCAATAACAGCCAGCGCACGCGGCGCGACGTGCAGATGCGCCTGCGCCGGATGAATATCGACGTGGGTGAGGACCGCATCTTCACCTGCGCGATGGCAACGGCGCGATTTCTCGCGTGGCAGAAGCCGCACGGGACGGCGTACGTGATCGGCGAGGGCGGGCTGCTGCACGCGCTGCACGAAAACGGATATGCGATCGTCGATCATGATCCGGATTATGTCGTGGTGGGCGAGGGGAGAACATTTACGATGGAGATGATCGAAGCGGCCGTGCGGATGATCGACAAGGGGGCGAAGTTAGTCGCGACCAATCTCGATCCCAACTGCCCGACGCCGCACGGACCGAGGCCGGGATGCGGAGCGATCGTGGCGATGCTGGAAGCGGCCACGGGCATCAAGGCGTTCAGCGCTGGCAAGCCCAGCCCGGTGATGATGCAGGCCGCCCGCAAGCAGCTTGGCATCGAAACCGATCAGACCGTCATGGTCGGCGACACGATGGAAACGGATATTCTCGGCGGCGTGCAGATGGGATTTCAAACGGTGCTGGTGCTGAGCGGCGGCACGCAGCCGCAGGACCTGATGAAATATGCGTTCCGCCCGGATTATGTGACGCCGTCGATCGCGGATTTATGCGAGCCGGGGTTTTTTGATCGGCAGACGGATACGGATCTGCTACTTTCGGCAGGGGCGTGAATTGAGGGTGATGCGCGCCCCGCAAGCGGGGCGGCTAAACAAAATTCAGTGGAAGTTGAGGCATTTGCGCCGCGGTGTTAGAATTGAGACGGTTTCGCGGGCGTAGCTCAGTTGGTAGAGCGTCAGCTTCCCAAGCTGAATGTCGAGAGTTCGAACCTCTTCGCCCGCTTTTGAAGTAAATCCCGCCGAGCGTTGAATTAACGTACCCCTCCCTTGTGGGATGGCGCGGCCTCAAATCCAAAACCAAAAACGGTAATTACCGTCTTGGGATGGATGGAAAGGTTTTCGCCATGCCCAAACTCATCGAAAAGAATCCGTCGTACCGCGTCCACAAACCCAGCGGCCAAGCCGTCGTCAGCGCAACACGACCGATCCTCGCCTGAGCGCCCATCACGCCGCTTTGGTCCGAGCCATCATCCCGTGAAGGATGTGACTGTCGAAGCGGTTACGACATCTACATCGCTGAATTTCTGGCGGATTTTGTGCTGGGGGTTTCTCAGCCAACAACGGCACCGCGGCGTCAAGCTCGCCAACCTTCTTTGCCCTTGCGGAACACGGCCAATGCGCGGCCGGGATGGAGGAATATTTGCATGGCGTCGATCTGCTTGGCGGGAGCGGAGCTGATGATATCGGTCACGAGCTCGACCATGCCGACGAAACGCGGATCGCGGTCTTTCCAATAGCCCACCGCCCAGTCCTCGATCATGTAATGACCCGCGACCCCAACGAACGGGAACAGGATCTGGAAGCACGTGCGCGTCTCGGCGGTGAAATGACTGCCATCGTCCACTATCAAATCGAACGGCCCCGCGTCTTCGCCGATCTTTCGCAGGCGGGCGGCGTCGTTTTGATCGCAGACCAGAGCAGCGGCGTTTTTGGGGAGCTCAAAGGGAGGGATGCGAATATCCAGGCCGATGATCCGCGTCTCCGGATGGGGAAAGAGATCGCTCCAAAACCAGAGCGAGCCGCCACGGAAGATGCCAATCTCGAGAACTCGCATCGGTTTGTCGCGGCAGGAAGCGAACAATTGCTTGTAAAGATCGGCCATGCCCGAAGTGAATTTGTCGGTCGGTTCTCGCATGGGGGAGTCGGAAGCAAATGAGCAGCTTAGCAATCAGATACCCGACGCACAATCAGTGCCTCGCCGCTCATATGCCTCTTTGATTGTCATCGCGGTAGAGCCGGTAATTACCGGCATTGTAGATCGGTATTTACCGTAACTTCAGTAAACACAATGAAACGGCATTGAACAGTTTACAAACGCCGCAGAAGCGCCTAAATCCAGTGGATTTGATGCTTGTCGGTGGTGGTGAAGAACGGCTTCCCAAGCTGAATGTCGAGAGTTCGAACCTCTTCGCCCGCTTTGGAATCGCCTATCCGCCAAATCCGGTGAAGGGTTTACGATTTCGCACTCGTGCTCACTGCACCGGTTTCGTTTCCGTTAATCCCGGCGGCGGCTCCGGGAGCGCCAGCCGCGGATCGGCCAGGTCTATGCGGTAGAGAATCTGGTTGTAGTTGTAGCGCGGCGTCGGATGGGGATTGTTCGAAAATGTGTTCACGAACGTCCCCTCGAAATAAATGAATCGCCCTTGCTGCCGCATCAGTTCAGGATGCTGCATCGGATTGTAAAAATCGTTATTGTCGCCCGGCATCGCATGTGTAGCGACCTTCCGCGCCGGCGACCAGGGCCCTTCCGGCGCGTCCCCATAGGCGAGCCAGATTTCGCCCAGGTTGCTGTCGCCTCCAATTTGCCCACAGAGCAGAGTCCACTTTTTCAAAAATGGATTCCACGCAACAGTGATCTCCACCGGTTTGACGGGCTTGCCGCCGGCGATGTCTTTGATCACAAATGGCGATTCGCTTTTCTTCACGAGTCCCTGGCGCGCCAACTGCGCAAATTGGTCTGGACCGATCGGATGAGCGCCCTTCCGCCAGCTCCATATCAGCCGGCCGTGTTCGTCGCGGTTCACGCGCATATTCGGGTCGCCCCAGGGGGACTCCGGCTGCAAACATGAAAATCCTTCGTACGCCGACAGATCCATCACATGCGCGTAATCCGCCGCAGCGCGTTCGATCAGGAAGGGGTGTGCGAAGTAATAGTAAACCTTTCCGCCGCTCAGCGCCCGCATCGGATGCCCGCATGGCCCAAGCGGAGCTTCGACGGGATATCTCACGCGCGGCTGAAAAACCTGGTGTGAATCGTCAAACTCCGCCAGGCCCTGCTCCGCGACCGTCAAATCACTGTTCGCCCTGATCCAGTGGCAAACCATGTGCGCTCGTCCCGATTCATCGTTCACCACCATCAATCCATCGATCCACACCGGCAATGATTCCTTCGCGCGAATCGGCAGCATCCCCTTGGCGAATCCCTCTTCGTTCACGAAATAGGTGTAGTCGATGCCTCGATCCGGATCGAGCTTCTGCGGCAATAAGCTCGTCGCTCCCGTGGTAAAGAAATTCCCCAGCGGAAAACCTGGCCGGTCTGTATCGCCCCAGAACCAGTACATCTTTCCCCCGTAAACGGCCGTTTCCACGGTGTCGCTTCCCATCACCTTCCCGTTCAGGAGGCCGCTTGCGATCGGCACCGGCTTGCCCAGGAGGATCGAATCGCGGTATATGCCCTCGCCTGTCAGCCGATACAGCCGCTCGGCGATATTCAACCGGTGGATGCGAATCTCAGCCTCGCGACCGGGCACTGTGTTCAGCACAGCCCCGCGGCAGCCAAATCCAATGTCCTTCGCTTCGTAGCCCCAGCTCGAAACCCCGAAATATACGTCCTGGCTCATCAGGCCCGGCTCAAGGAAGGCCACGTATCCGCTGCTGTCCGTGATGTACTCGATCTTGTTGGTTGTCTGCAGAATCACCAGCGGCACACCCCGGCCGGTCTGGTCATCCACGACGTGAATACCGAAATATTCCTGCGCCCCACCACGCGCCAGCCCGCAGACCGCGAGAAGCGCGAAAACAAAACAACCCAATCGCATCCGCGGATTTTACAGCCTGCATCGCGCCGTGCGCTCTTCGGCGGTTGAAAAGTTTAGAGCCTCTTCGCCCGGTTTCACGCTTTGGGGTTACCGCCGGTGACGTAGCTGGATTCGGGGGATGCGAGGAGCACGTAAGTGGCGGCCAGTTCGGCGGGCTGGCCGGGGCGGCCGTAGGGGGTCTGGCTGCCGAATTTCGTCAGGTTTTCGGTGGTTTGCCCACCGCTGGGGATTTTGGGGAGATCGGGGGGACACGGCGGCTGAAGCCGCCGCGCCGCTGGATGGGGTGATTTCCTTAATTGGGGGTTGCTGTACAATCTGCCGGCGCATCCATGTCGGAGCAGGCATTTCTCCAACTCGAGGGCATCTGCAAAGGGTTTCCGGGCGTTATCGCCTTGAACCAGGTTTCGCTTTCGCTGGGCGAGGGGGAAGTCGTTGCGCTGATCGGCGAAAACGGCGCTGGCAAGAGCACGCTGATGAAAACGCTGGGCGGGCTGCATCAGCCGGACAGCGGCGAGATTCGGATCGAGGGCAAACCCGTCATCATCCGCTCGGTGACGGATTCGGTGAAGCTGGGGATCGGTTTCGTCCATCAGGAGCTGAACAACCTCGATAACCTGGACATCGCGGCCAACATTTATCTGGGCAGGGAGCCACTTCGCGGCGGGCTATTGAAACTGGTGGACCGCGCGAAGATGGCGCGGGATGCGGCTCCGTATTTGCGGCGGCTGGGGCTGGATGTTTCGCCGCGTCTGCCGCTGCGCGATTTGTCGCTTGCGCAGCAGCAGGTGGTGGAGATCGCCAAGGCGCTCAGCCAGAACGCGCGGATTCTGATTCTCGATGAACCGACGAGTTCGCTGACGCAAGGGGAGACGGACCGGCTGCTCAATACCGTGCTGGAGCTGAAATCGCAGGGCGTCAGCGTCCTGTATGTGTCGCATCGACTGGGTGAGATCAGCAGAATCGCCAGCCGGGTGGTGGTGCTGCGGGATGGGCGCAACGCCGGGGAGTTGAAGGGGAGCGAGATCACGCACGACAACATGGTTCGCCTGATGGTGGGCCGCGAGGTGAAGAACTTTTACGCCCCACCGGCGAAGGCGCCCGAAAGGGTTCGGCTGAGCGCGCGCGAGGTTCGCACGGCGTATCGGCCGGCGCATTGCGCGAGTTTTGACGTCTCCGGCGGGGAAATTCTCGGATTTGCCGGGCTCGTCGGCGCCGGCAGGTCGGAGCTGATGCGAACGATTTTCGGCATCGATCCGATGCTGGCGGGGGAAATCGTGCTGGACGGAAAGCCGCTTCGGGTTAAAAGTGCGCGCGATGCGATCAACGCGGGAATTTACCTGGTGCCGGAGGATCGCCGGGCCACGGGGCTGATCGTCGAGATGTCGATCCGGGAGAATGTCACGCTTCCGGGGCTGTGGCGGTGTTCCAACGGCGCAGCGCTGATCAGCCGGGCGAAGGAAAACAGCACGACCAGCCGGCAAGTGACGTCGCTTCGCGTGAAGGCATCATCCCGGGAAACCGCGGTGATGACGCTCAGCGGCGGCAACCAGCAGAAAGTGGCCCTGGGCAAATGGCTGGCGCTGGACCCGAAAGTGCTGATCGTCGACGAACCGACGCGCGGAATTGATGTCGGCGCCAAGGCGGAAATTTACAAGCTGCTGCGGCTGCTCGCCGACACCGGCGTGGCGATCATCGCCGTTTCCAGCGATCTCGAGGAGATTCTCAACATCAGCGACCGGATCGCGGTGATGCACGAGGGGATGATTACCGGCATTCTTTCCCGCGACCAATTCTCGGAAGAAGCCGTCATGAACCTGGCTTTCGGAAAGGCGATGTCCGCATGAAAAAGGAACTGGGCATTGGCGTGCTGGTCATCGTGCTGTGCGCGGTGGTGACGATCATGAATCACCGCTTCCTCAGCGCATTCAACCTGCAGAACAATGCCAACCTGATCGGGTTATACGGAATCTTCAGCATCGGCATGGGGATTGTCATCATCACCAGCGGGATTGATTTGTCGGTGGGATCGGCGTTCGCGCTGCAGGGCGTGGTGCTGTCGATTCTGCTGCACGATTGGACCTGGCCCTGGCCGCTGGCAGTGCTGGCCAGCATCGCGCTCATGCTGCTGCTGGGGCTGTTTCATGCGGTGATGATCTGCGGGCTGAAGCTGCAGCCGTTTATCGTCACGCTGTGCGGATTGCTTCTGTATCGCGGGCTGGCGCGGGGCATTGCACAGGATGAAACCAAGGGGTTTGGCGATTCCTCGTATGGGATTCTCCGCTCGCTGTGCACGTCGCAGGTGTTTGGCGTGCCGAGTTCGTTCATCATGCTGATTGTGATCGCCGTGGTGATGTGGGTGGTGCTGCACCGCTCGATTTACGGGCGATATCTGCTGGCCGTGGGCCGCAACGAACAGGCGGCGCGATTTTCCGGGATCAATACCAACCTGATCACGGGCAGTGCGTACGTTCTGTCGATGCTGCTGGCGTCGATTTCGGGGATTCTGTTCGCGTTCTACACCAATTCGATTTCACCCAGCACGCACGGGACATCGTACGAGCTTTACGGCATCGCGGCCGCAGTGCTGGGCGGATGCAGCCTGCGCGGCGGCGAGGGTTCGATCATCGGGATCGTGCTGGGGACGATTTTGCTCGTGGTTCTGCAAAACCTGGTGAATCTGCTGGGGATCAGCAGCTCGCACAATTTTACGGTGATGGGCGTGGTGATTCTGCTGGGGGTTTCGGTGGATCAGATTCTGGGATCGAGGATGCGTCGGCGGCGCGGGGTGGGATTCGAGGTGGTATTTCCTCTGCCGGCGCCGAGCGGGGGTGTGCCGAGTCCGGGGGGAATTCCTGCGGGAGGCTCGGAAAAAGGAAGCGTTTAACGCGCTTTTCTCCGACGCCGGATCCCGAGAATTCCCATGCCCGTGAGCAGAATCGCGGCGGTGGCGGGCTCGGGGACGCTGGTGAGGTTGATATCGATCCCATTGGAAGCGGCGAAGCTGTCCAGCGCCGCCAGATCAGCCGAGGCGACGGCCGACTGGCTGGCGAATTGGTTGAAGTTGTCGGCCAGAAGAACGAAATCGTCTCCATTCACCGTGTTGCTGTAATTGAAATCGCCCTTGTCCCATCCGGCGGTCACCGAATCGTTGAAGTTGGCGGCCATCAGCGTGAAATCCGATCCATTGACCTTGCCGTCGAGATTCGCATCGCCCAGAAGCGTGTAGGCAATCTCGATCTGGTTCGATGCGAGGCCCGCCGGGTTGCCGACATCGGCGGAATCGGCATAACCAATTCCATAGCTGCCGGCGTTGGATTGAGCGTTTGTGGAAATGATTCCGGGGCCATTCCAGTGATCGCTGTTGTAACCCGAGGCAACCATGGCGGCGATCGACGAGATCGGATCGTTGCCGGGTGTGTAGTCGATGATGATGTGGTTGTTGGCGATATCCAGGTCACCGCTGCCGGTGATCGACAGGGAGGTGATGTTGACGTTGCTGGCCGGTGTGGGTCCGGTGTTGCTGCCGACGGAGAGGTTCTGAGCCAGTTGCACATCACCGGTGCCGCTGATGGCCAGCGGGCCATTGGGCAGCGCGCTGGTGGTGGAGCTGACGCGATCGATGACCAGCTTACCGGCGCTGGCGCTGGTGCCGCCGGTGTAGGTGTTGGCGCCGGTGAGTGTCCAGGTGCTGCTGTTGGTCTTGGAGAGCGCCAGCGTTCCGCCCGAAGTGCCGTTGCCGATCACGCTGTTGATCGCATCGGAAGAACTGGTGCCGTCGAGATCGAGCGTGACGGTTCCACTGGAGGCAGCGCCGTTGACGGCGGTGTTGAGAACGACGGGCCCCGCCCCGGCGATGGAGCTGTTCGCCTGCACGCTGAGGGTGTTGAGAACCGCGCTGACCGTCGGCAGGACTTCGGTGAGGGTTCCGGCGGAGCTGTCGATGGCAGTCGGTGTCACGGTGGGCACGGAGGTATATCCGCTGCCCGGCGCGGTGGCCTGTGCGCCGACGGCGGTGAAGTTGAAGTCGTTGGCGGTGACGCTCGCACCGCTGCCGCCGCCACCGCTGAGGCTGAAGCTTGGCGTGCCGGTGTACCCGATGCCCGGGTTGGTGATGGTGATGCTGCCCACGCCGCTGCCGGAGAGGGTGGCGACGGCAGTGGCGCCGGTGCCTCCACCGCCGGTGACAGTGACGGTCGGAGCGGTGGTGTAATTGGTTCCCGGGGTTACGGTCGTCACCGATTTATTGGTCAGGCCCAGAAGAAGTTTGACGGCCGCGCCGGTTCCGCCCCCGCCGGAAACGGTCGTGAGATCGGCCGCGACCCCGCTGCCCGCGGAGGTGACATCGTAGCCGGCAACGGCGCTGGACAGGCCGGCGGCGGTGGAGGTGTTGCTGTTGATCAGCGTGCCGCCGTCGAGGGTGATCGGCTTGTTGACGGTCTGCCCATCAAGATCGAGCGTGCCGGTGCTGGAAACGGTGGCGACGGGAACCGAAGACCCGGTGATCTGTCCGCCGAAACCGAGGGCGTTGGCATTGCTAACCTGGAGAGTTCCCGCGCTGACGGCAGTCTGGCCGGAATAGGAGTTGGAAGCGGTGAGCGTGGTGATGCCCGAGCCGCTCTGCGTGACAGTGCCTGAGCCGGAGATCGAGCCCGCGACCGCGACGGAGCTGGAGCCGCCGAACACCAGCGCGCTGTTGTTGGCGACGGATCCGGAGCCGAGCGTGCCGCCAGTTCCAAGCTGGAGGACGCCATTAGTGATGGTGGTGTTGGCGTAGCTGTTAGCGCCGGCCAGGACCAGCGTTCCCGTCCCCACCTTTGTGAGATTGCCGACGCCACTGATGCTGGAGGAAATCGTAATCGTGTTGGTCTGCGTGTCGATGGTTCCGTTACCGGCGTTGATAGTGATGGGATGGGTGGAGATAGCGGTTCCGTAAGTGGACGAGAACTGAAGGGTGCCTCCGCCGAAGGTGATGGGATTGCTCGCGGCGCCGATGTTGTTGTCGGCGGTGATATCGATGGTCCCCTGGTTGAGGTTGAATCCGCCGGTGAGTCCGGAATCATTGCCGGTGAGGTTGATGGTGCCGGGGCCGAAGAAAGTTGCGCCGCCGGTTCCCGTGATATTGGCGGAAACGGAAGAGTTTGCGTTGGAGGTGTATATGGTACCCTCGGCCCCGCCGAAGGCGAGCGTGCCGGTGCCGGTGATCGAACCGCCGTTGAGAATCACCCCTGCCTGGTGCCCGGAGGTGCTGTCGCCGACCGTCAGAGTTCCATTCGTGGTGATGGTCTGAGTGTTGGTGTTCAGGGCATAGATGGTGCTCGCGCCGGTCACAGTGTTGTTACTTCCCGATTGGGCCAGATAGACGGCGTTCGCGCCGGCGGTGGTGATATCGGTGGATGAAGAGTAGGCCGCCTTGGCAAACCCATCTACGGAGGTATAGGTGAGGAAATCGGCCGACCCGTTGGAGTCGGTGTTTTCGCCGACAATGGAGGTGTTGACGATGCCGTTGGTGACGGTGGGCATCGCGCCTTTCACGAAGATGAATTCGGTGCCGCCGGGAAGGCCGAGGGAAGCGGTTCCCGCATCCGGAGCGATGACGAGCGTGCCATTATTGACACGATTGAGAACAGAGCCGGTGGCGCCGGAATTTCCGATCGTGACCGTGAAGCTGTTTTCATTTCCCTGCTTGACGCCCAGGACATCACCGCCGCCGTAGGAAAACTGCGTGGAGACGGCCAGGTTGGAGAGGGAATAGCTGATGGCCGCGCCCATGCCGGCGGTGGCGCTGGGATCGAGATTGAGCGTGGAACCGTTCAGGGCGACGGCGCCGGTGCTGATCGGGTTTCCGCTGGCGTTCATGTTGCACAGCAGCGTCCCGCCGTTGATCGTGGTGCCGGCGGTGTAGCTATTGATGATTCCCTGAAATGTGACCGAGCCGGGCCCGTTGATGACGACGGCGGAAGTGACGCCGGAATTATTTCCATCGCCGGGAATGACCGCGCCGCCGCTGTAATCGCCGAGACTGCCCTGGACCGTGAAGGAATACCCGGCGCCGATGTTGAAGTTAAAGCTTGGGGCGTAGAGGGTGTTGTTGTTGTTTCCGCTGATGGAGCCGTTGGTGCCGGTGACCGCGCCGAAGGTGGCGTCGCCGGCGCTGCCGTTGCCGTCGAGGTTGAAATTCCCGCCGTCGATCGTGAGCGTGTTGACGCCGGAGAACTGATTACTGGTTCCGCCGCCGACGGCCTTGATGGAGCCTTCCTGAATTTCGATGGGGCCGGTGAAGGTGAGGACTTCAGTAGCCGCGTCCTCGAATTTAATCGCGCCGCTGCCGCTTTTGATGATGCCGGCGTTGGGACCGTCGCCGGAGACCAGCTCGTTGATCTGGAGATCGGTGCTGGAGATGTTGGTGTTCCCTTCGTTCACATAAAACAGATGGCTTGTGGTGCCGAGGTCGAGATTCTTGGAGAAGGAGAGATGGTTCCCGTAGGTTTCGTTGATGAGGGCAGTGATGCCGCCGGTGCCGGTGAGATCGAGGTTGGCGGCAACGGGCGTGGCAGCGGCGGTGACGTTCTGATCGTTGACGAGGACGGCCGGCCCGCCGCTGTTGTTGGCGACGTTGATGTCGCAAGTGCTGTTGGACTGGCCGAACGTGGTAAAAGAATTAACCGTCACGCTGTGGACCGTTGGGGACGTGCCCGGCGCGGAGCTGACCGTGGAGCTTTCAAATTCCGATCCGGAATTGTTGACGGTCACGTCCGTGTAGGGAGAGATTCCGCCGATGGTGGTGACGCTCAGGTATCCACCGTTGACGGTGGTGGGGCCGGTGAATGTACTGATGCCGGTGGAACCGAGATTCCAGGAGCCGGCGCCGGTTTTGACGATGCTCAGCGATGCCGTTGATGAACCGTTGACGAGCACGCCGGTGATGGTGTCGCTGCTGGTCCCGGTGCTGACGAACGCGCTTCCCTGCAGCGTGAGGGTGGCGGGCGTGGTTCCACCGACGGAAATGTTGCCGGCGAGTTTCAAGCCGCTGGTGGCGCCGGAGGAATCGTTTTCAAATGTGTAATTCCCTTCCAGCACCATGGGGGCATCGACGGCTTCGGAGGTGGCGCCCGCGACGGTGGATGTTTCGAGAATCTCACCGCCGCTGGAGAGCAGCAGCGAGTTGCCCGCGGTGTTGCCGATGATAAACCCGTTGGCGCTCGCGGTGTCGAAGAGAATGTTCGCGATGTTCCAGTTGCCGACATCGAGATTGACGTCATCACCGGTGGAGGAGTTGTTGAAATCGGCCGTGTCGCCGTTGGTGGTGACGCCGGCGACATCCGTGCCGGGAGGCGTGGGAGCGGTGCTCCAGTTGTTTCCATCGGACCAGTTGGAGTTGGAATCAGTGTCGAGCCAGGTCCCCGTGACGGCAGAGGCGCTCTGGGTCAGCGCCAGGGACGCGGCCGCGGCCGCAAGCGTCAATCCCGCCTTGATTGAACGACAATTTCCCCGCCGCACAGCGTGAGATTTCCTCATCATGCCCTCCAAAAAAAAAACAAAAAATGGATCGTTTCCCTGTGCAGAAATCATAACTCTCGGGCGGGCATTCGCGTTGTATAAAGCTTTGTACTAAACGGGGGATTCGTTGCATTTTTGGACCAATTTGGCGCGTGAAGCATAGCGCCGAGTAGGACCAATAAAAAAGGGACGCTCATGGCGTCCCTGTTTTGGATCTGCTCGCGGAGCACTTTTTGCGGATTTATTTGAACTCGGGCAGTCCCTTGTTCCAACCCAATGCGTATGGGTTGCCATCGAGCGGTGGATTCACGCCGGAGGGCCAGGCCGCGCCGTACGTTCCCGCACTGGTGGACAGGCTCGGGTAATACGCGAGATTCGAGGTTCCCGGAGGGCCGATCATGTAGTCGTAGAAATCGGCCGTTGCGCCCTTGGCGTAGGTGTAAGGTCCAGCGGGCGGGCCGCTACCTGTGTAGGTGGCGGTATTGCCCGTGCCGGTGTACCCGGTCCCGGTGGTGGAGGTCGGCACGAGCGAATCGGTGTAGGGATTGATTTCCGTCACGTGCCCATCGGCCATGAGCGCGTTGCACATCTTGTTGCCACCGTGCGGCGTCCCAACACGATTCTGGGCATTGGATTCGGGATTGTTGGCGATGGCCGCAACCGCCTGGTTGTTCACCAGGTTGGACCAGGAGCCGAAATAATCCTTGTAGCCCGGGGGCTGTCCGACTTCGCCGTTGATGGAGCTGCTATGCTTGGTAATAACTGACGCGTAGAAGTTCGGTTTGCACGATTCCACCATCAAGAGCACGTTGCCCGGGATCTGCGACAATTTGGGATTCGCGGCAGCGGTCATCAGCGTGCCGCTTCCGTTGGTGGCTTCTTTGAACACGCCCATGTAATCGTTATATAGATAGTCGCCAAAATAATCGCCGGCCCAGTTGTTGGTGTTGGTGTAGGTGCTTTCGTCGGGGTCATCGCTGTGGTCGGCGGCCGGGCAACGAAGGATGGACGCCATGATGGTCCAGTTGCCGATGTTGTAGCCATTAATTCCGGTCGCGCCGTTTCCATTGAAGCTGCCGGCCTTGCCGAGTTCCTGGCCGATGAGCTGGTATTGCCACCAGTCAACTTCACCGGAGCTGACCTGGTAATAACCCGGTAGGGCAGACTGCTGATAATCATCCGCGTACATCGTCCAGACGAGGTAGAACTGGCGCATGTTGGAAGCGCAGGCGACGGTGTTGGCCTGATCGCGCGCCTTGCTCAATGCGGGAAGTAAAATGCCAACGAGCACCGCGATGATCCCAATCACCACCAGCAGCTCGACGAGCGTGAAACCTCGCTGCTTCCTCATAATCAAACCTCCGAAACGAACACGTGCGCCAAACCGAGAGGGTCCGCAATCCGCGAAATCTTAACTGCGTTAACCTTAGCGTTCGGGAGGCTCGATACCAATCCGTTTTACTGACAACTTTTTATCAATTCGTTGTACTTTTTGACGGCTGTGCAGAGGTTTCCGTCTGTATCTTCTCAAGGAGACTTTGAGGCTCGCTGCGAGCGTATTCGCCCACCGCGCCATCGTCGCGGGAATCGCGCCGCATCGACGCGAGTCGGGAGAAAAGCAGCTTCAGATCGATCACTCCGCCGATGCCGAACCAGACCAATGTCACGATCGCGACGATCACGGGCAAAATGATTCCGACGACAAACCAATAGTCGGCCCACACGCCGATCGGCCACTGGTGGACCAGATTCCACGCGGTCCCGGCGACGACCACCGCGAGCCAGAACAACGACCAGAAGAGGATTCCGCCGGAGACGATTTTGTCCCAGAATGTGAAGTCCTGGTCGAATCCCATGAGCCTCGACCAGCTCAGGCGCGCCGCACGCCGCGACGCAACGGCGGGTGGCTCGGCGCTGTCGCCCGCGATGGCGTAGCGCCCGCGGTGGAGCATGCGGTCGAGATTGAAATCTTCCCGGTACGTGAGGAGCGAGACGACGACATACACCCCCACCGACGCTGCCGCCGCGATGAAGCGCGCCTGGTTGCCGTTGAAATCGAAATATTGGGAGAGTGACGGAAAATTCCCGGCGATGAGGATGCTGCCCAGCGTGATCCCCGAGCCGGTGCAGAGCGCCGCCCACGCGGCCGCGGTGGTTCCCCGTTTCCAGTAAAGCCCGCCGATGATTGCCGCGCCCGCGCCGCAAAGGAATACGCCTTCGGTCACGAGCCACCACATGACGATGTCCTGCTTCTGGTGAAACAGAACGCTGAAGAAGAACGCGAACGCCGCCACGCCGATCACCGCCAACCGAAGCACGAGCACGTGCTGCCGGGGGGTCATCGGAGTTTTCCGCAATGGCAGGATGATGTCCTGGATGAAGACCCCTCCCCAGGTGAGCATGTGGCTCGCATCGCCGGACATCAGCGTCAGCACCATGATGAGGCAGAACAACCCTTTCACGCCCACAGGGAGCATGTACCGCAGCGCGATGGGGACCTGCATCTGCGAGCGGATTTCCTGATCGCCGATCGCGCCCAGCTCGGATTGACCGGGAAAATGAGGGGTTTTGAGATAGGTGAGCGCGCCAAGCGCCAGCACGACGAGCATGACGTTTCGCGCCATCGTGCGCCAGTTGCCGAGCACCACGCCCATGCGCGATTCATGAGGGGTGCGGGCGGCGGAGCTGAAGCTGTTGTCCTTCTGCACGGCCATCGTTCCGTAAACGGTGGTGATCAGCACCATGATCGCATACCAGAAATTGTAATCGCGCGTTTTGTTCTGATCGAAAGGATTCACCAGCGAATTGCCCGGCGGCGTGTGCGTGAGAACGCCGCGCATCTGCGACCAACTGATGACGCAGAAGATGGCGATGATCACCACGACCCAGACGAAATGGGAAACGATTCCTTCAAGGCAATCGGTCACCAGCAGCGTGATCTGCCCCCCCACCAGCATCATCACCAGGGCGCAGCTCAGGTAGGAGGCCATGATCAGCACATTGGTCGGGCAGATGAAGCCGGCGACATGGACGCTGGATGGAAGTCCGAGAAAGTAAACGAAAAATGTCGCGGACACGGCGGGGAAAATTCCGTAATTGAGAATGCCCGATAGAAATCCCAGCACGCCGGCGAACAGGCGAAATCGCCGCGAGTATCGCATCTCGAAGAATTGCCCCAGCGTCATCGCGCGGGTCTGGCGGTAGCGATAGACGACGAAACCGAAAATGGCCACGAGCATGTAGATGGGCATCGAGAGCGAATCCCACCAGGAGAGGCAGAACCCGGCCATGAGCAGGGGCTGGAATTTCGCCAGCGTGTTGGCCACGCCGGTGGATGCCTGGCCCTTGGCGTTGCAGATGATGTACCGACCGGCGGCGCGGCCTCCGGCCATGAAGTCGGCGACGCTTTTGACATATCGGTGGGTGTAAATCGCGCAACCGATCACCAGGAAAATGGGAAAGATCGTCAGGGCCCAGTCGATTGGTTGCATGTGAACGCCGCGTTGCCTCGCTGCGAGACCGGTAATTAAGGGCCGCTAATTATCGCCTGCGTTGCCGGATAACGCGAAGCAATTCAATTTGTGCAAAGGTTTTGTCATTGATTGCCAACCCGGGAAGGAATACGGGGGGTTAAAATTGCAACATGTGGCGGAGAAAAGCGCCTGGGGTGCGATCGCAGGGTTGCCGATCGCCCCTCGGTTTGAGCAGGCGAAAAAAAGTGATCCAGGCGGCGATTGAGCGCTTCGAAGCGCGCCTGCTGCTGAGCGCCACCCTTCCATCCAATATCCCCTCGACGGTTTTCAACATTCTGAACTACGGGGCGAGCGACACGGCCACCAACAGCCAGACCAACACCGCGGCGATCAATGCCGCGATTGCGGCGGCGGCGGCGAATAAAGTCGGGAACGTGAAGGGAGGCATTGTCGAAATCCCCGCGGCAGCGCAGCCGTGGCTGGCGGGGCCGTATCTGAATTCGAGCAATGCCACGGTGACGATCACGCTGGCGTCGAACGTCGATCTGCAGATCGACCCCGGCGCGACCCTGCAGGCGGTGCCCGAATCCAGCTACCTCGGCGCGGGCGCGAGTTCCGTTTCCAATTTCATCACCGCCAGCAACCTCACCAATTTTGAAATCACCGGCTCGGGAACCATCGACGGCAACGGCGCGGGATGGTGGACGGCATATAACGCCAACAACAGCATCGGCAGGCCGCGGCTGATCAACATCAGCAACTCATCCATTTTCCTGATTCAAACCGTGACGCTGCAGAACGCGGGGATGTTCAACCTCAATTTCTCCAACTGCAGCAATGTCACCGCGAACGGCATCACCATTTCCGATCCGGCCACGTCGCCCAACACGGATGGAATCGACATGGCGGGCAGCCATTACCTGATCGAGAACTGCACTATTTCCGTCGGGGATGACGACATCAGTCCCAAGCCCCAAAGCGTGGCGTGCAGCGATATGACGGTGGAGAATTGCACGATCGGCGCGGGGCATGGCATCTCAATCGGCGGGGAAACCAATGCGGGGCTTAATGGATTTTACGTTAACAACATCACCTTCACGAACACGACCAACGGCATCCGATTGAAAGCGGATCGCACCAACGGCGGGGTCGTGCAGAACGTGTATTACTCGAACATCACCATGAATGGCGTCGAGTATCCGATTCTGATCGACAGTTATTACAACGGCAGCAACAACCTGCCGAGCAATCCATCGACCGATCCGGGGCAAACGTATGTGGCCGGTCAGACCCCGCTGTGGGAAAACATCGTCTTCGCGAACATGACCTCGACGGATTCGGCGAGCAATTCGGTGGCGGGCGTCATTTATGGGTTGCCCGAAGCGCCGGTGATGAACCTGGATTTTGTGAACGTGCAAATTTCCGCGCACACCGGCATGCAGATCAATCATGCACGCAATATCCGGTTCGATTCCGGTTCCACCGTGACCGCGTCGAGCGGAAATGATTTGTACGGATCGACGGGATCGGGGGGTTATCCCAATCCGTACGATGCGACGATCGTGGCCGCGGGATTTCTGGAAGAGGATATCGGATCGCCAACGGTGGCCACCGGCACTTCTGAGGCCTTGTACAACCCCGACACCGCGCAATGGACCATTATCGGCGACGGCGCGGGCATCGCGGGGATGAGCGATCAATTCAACGCGGCATTTGGATCGGTCATCGGCGATTCGACTGTACAGGCGCAGCTCAAGAGCCTCACCACGCCGGGCGGATCGGCGGTTTCCGAAGCGGGGGTCATGTACCGCAACAGCAACAGCGCGGGCGATGCGTTTGCCGCGGTGGTGCAGACATCAGCCAGCCAGATCAGCTTTGAATATCGAACGGCATCCGGGGGAAGCATTGTTGTCGGGGGAACGGTGAGCGCTTCGGTGGGCTCGGATTATCTCCAGGTCGTAAGAAGCGGAAGCAATTTCGCCGGGTATTTTAGCACCAATGGCGCCAACTGGACTCAGATCGGATCGACGGTCGCGATCTCAAACATCGGCACGACGGCGCAGGCCGGGCTGGTGGTGTCGGCGGGAAGCAATGGAAGCCTTGCCACGGCAACGTTCGCGAATGTCTCATCGCTTCCCGGCCCCACCGTCGCCACCGCCGCGGCGGCAAATCCATCACCGGTCACGGGCACATCGACGGCGCTGAGCGTGCTGGGGGCCGAAGGGGGCACCGATACAGGACTTATTTATATCTGGCAGAATGGAATTCCCGGCTCCACGCCGGTGGTGTATAGCGGTGAATCAACAAATACCGCCAAGAACACGACGGCGAATTTCTTCCGGGCCGGGGCGTACAACTTCACGTCTTTGATCATTGATCCGCTGGGGCTCAGCGTCAGCAGCGTGGTGGCGGTCACGGTCCAACAGACGCCGACGTCGATCGTGGTTTCGCCGGCTTCTACGCCGGTGGTGCCGGTGGGATTCAGCGAGCAGTTTTCGGCGGCGGCGACCGATCAATTCGGCAATTCCATCAGCTCGCCGAGCCTGAACTGGTCGATCACGGGAAGCGGCAACACGATCAGCAGCAGCGGCGATGCGACGCTGGGGTCGACGCCGGGCACATTTACCGTCACCGCCAGCGGCGGAACCGCGCAGGGAAATGCGACGGTAATTGCCGAGAATTTTGCGGTGCCGGCGGGATCGACGCTGAACATCAACCTGAGCGGCGCCGGGGCGGTGAGCATCGCGGCTTCCGGCAGCAACGTCACTGTGAGCCAGGGTGCCGTGCAGATCACCCTGTCGGGATTCACCGGCGTGACCGTGACCGATACGGGCAGCAGCGATGTGCTGAATTTCAATGGTCCGCTGGCGCTGCCGTTTACTTTCGTCAATTGCGCCCAATCAGTGATCAACGTGAACAGCGGAACACTGACGTTCGCAGCGGTCAGCGGCGGCAGCGTGAATGTTGGGACGCTGTCGGTGGCGAGCGGCGCCAGCGCGGTCATTACCGCGGCCACGACATCGCAGATCACCACGCTGGCCCTGAGCGGTCTTTCCATCGGCGCCAACGGCTCGCTGGATGTCACCAACAACGAAGTGCTCATCACCTACGGCTCGGGGACAGATCCGATCGCGTCGATTGCGGGGATGATCGGCACGGGTTACGCCAGCGGCGCATGGGATGGGCCGGGGATTATTTCCAGCGTCGCGCAGAGCAACGCGAGCTACGGCCTCGGTTATGCCGATGCGGCCGACCCGAATAATCCGGCCGGGCTCGCCTCCGGGCAGATCGAAATCCTCTATACACTGCTGGGCGATGCCAATCTGGACGGCAAAGTGAACGGCGATGATTTTGTGCTGATGTCGAACAACTTCAACAATTATGTCACGGCCGGCTGGGACCAGGGGGATTTCAATTACAGCAACACGGTGAACGGAGATGATTTCACCTTGCTGTCGGCGAACTTCAACCAGTCCGCGCAGGTGGCGGCGCCGGCGGCAGTGCCGGTGACGTCGGGCGCAGCGGTCTCTTCGAGCGGCACTACCTCGACGAATCAGCCGTCTGTCGCAAAACAGACCGCGCCCGTCGCGGTTAGCCACGTCAATTCTCACGACAAAAAACGGCATCGTGGATAACGGAGATTTACCTCGGGTCCAATGGCCTCCTCCCCACCCCTTTCCACAACTCCAGCACAGGCCGAAAACAAGGATTTTCCCGCGCAAAAGGTGTAACTGATTGGGCGCTTATTGCAAAGGTTTAGAGATGCGTTCCGGGAAAGTCAGAGTATGTTTAATTCAACCGCTTTTTAAGGCGGCAGTCACTTCAGGTCGAGAGGAGAAAATTATGGCGCGTGCAAGGGGTAGCAAACGAGGGTTTCGTTTCGGCAACGGTATTTTAGCCGGAACTTGTATAGCAGGTGCGTGCGCTCTTGCATTCTATCAAACAGCAAGCGCAGCCCTCCTTCCTACCGTGGTTTTCGATGACACGCTAGCCACGAACGGCAGTACGGTAGGTTCGGCGTCGCAATCGTATTCCAATACCGCTACTCCCACGGCCACATCAACGAACTACGACATCGCTTCCAACAAGGAGGCTGTGGGCGGCACGCCCAGCTCCACGCTTTCAATGGGCGGACCGCTGCAATTGTCCATGGTGAGCACCAGCTCGGGAATTAATGAGGTTCAGGCGCTGTTCACGTCCAATCCCGTCGTTCTGACGAACATTGGCGACTCGATTGAAATCACCACCACCTTCAACAACACGACGGGGCTGAACCAGAAAAGCAGTTCGGCCGTTTATCTGGGCTTGTACAATTCCGGTGGAAGCGCTCCCTACAACAATCTCACCAACGGCAGCAGCACGGCCAACACCGTTACCGGGATCGGTAACACGGAGATCAACGACAATACCGGCGGCGTCGCGGGGTGGGTTGGTTATGAATCGGATGACTTCGGGAGCGGAAGTTCCAGTAAGCTTTACACCCGGCCGGCCGAGTCCCCCAGTCTGGGCAGCAATGACGATCAGGCCCTGGTGGGCGAGGGACAGAGCGGAGGCTCCAGTGGAGGCCTTGCGGCGACCTACACCTCGCAGGAAAGCGGAGCGAATCTCAGCACAACGTCTGGCAGCAACACTTACACTGACGAGCTGACCATCACGTTGACGGCGTCCGGCGTATACACGCTGAGCAACGCCATGTACGCCGGCTCCTCCGATACCGGGACGCCGATTGGATCGCCCAATGGCAACGCCACGGTCGGCACTCTTGCAGCACTCACCGGCGGCACCGGGTTTGACGGGTTCTCCATCGGCTATCGCCAGTCGAACAGCACCGCCTCGGAAATGGACATCGAATCCGTCGAAGTTACGGTGCCTGAGCCCGCGAGCATCGGGCTCCTGGGATTGGCGAGCCTCGGCCTGCTGCGACGCAAGCGCCGGGCTTAATCCTCCATCAATTTCTTCGCGGTCTTCAGAGCCGGCTTAATGTCGGCTTCTTTTTTTTATTTCGTCACTTGAGGGACATCGTCGACATCCTGGAGCGTCAGGTGGGTTGCATCCTGAATCTGAAAGCCCGGCACGCCGGCGGTCTCGATGTGCACATCGCGCAGGGTGATCTGGTCGGCATCGATGATCGCTCCGCCCTGCTTCGATCTGATCTTCGCATCTTCAATCGTGATATTCCTCAGCGGCAGCTCCGGCAGGCCGCGAAGCTGCAGGGCGATGTTGGCGCTGTGGCAGACGATGTTGCGGATCGTGATATCGCGGAACTGCGGCGTGCCGGAGCCCAGCGGCTGCGGGCGCTCCTGGGACACCAACAGCGGCTTGGCGACGGAATCGGTTTGTGGTGACGACTCCGAGGGCCGAGTGGCGGCCTGCGCGCTTTTAATCATGTAATACATATCCATCCCCACGCAGGCATTTTTAATATTCCACATCTCGATGTCGTGGATGTTGATGTTTTGCACGACGCCCCCGCGGCCGCGAACGGTTTTGAACCAGATTCCATTGTCGGTGCCGTTCAGCGCGCAGTCGTAGACCTCGACATTCCGCACCCCGCCGGACATTTCACTGCCGATGGCAATCCCTCCGTGGCCGGTCCCCAGCGCGCAGCGGGCGATGGTGACGCTCTCGGTGGGTCGGCCGCGGGCGTCCTTGCCGGATTTCAGACAAATGACATCATCTCCGGCGGAAATGCTGGAATCGGTGAGCAGAACATGCCGGCAGGAATCAATGTCGATCCCATCGCCATTTTGCGCGTAATACGGATTGAAAATCGTGACATGGCGAACGGTGATGCCCTCGCTGTAGAGCAAATGAACGTTCCAGCTCGGCGAATTGCGGAAGGTCGGGCCGTCGAGGACGAGATTCTGGATATTGGACAGAGAGACCAGCGGAGGGCGCAGCATGTCGCGATATTTGCGATAGTCTTCGATGCGCGGGGGCTGGCCGGATTTCTTCAGCGCATCGAGGGCTTTTTGTCCGGTGATCCAGATTTGAGTGGGATACCATGTCGATGTATGCGCATCGACTACCCCGCCGGATTGAACCAGGGCATTCCACTGGTCATCGGTCACCTTGTTTCGTTTGACAGGCCGCCAGGCTTCGCCGTGCCCGTCGAAAATGCCAGTGCCGGTGATGGACACATCGTGCAGGTTGTCGCCGGAGAGGGGCGATGCGCAGATGACGGTGGGCTGGCCCTCGTAATTTCCGATCTGAAGCGGATAGTCGTTGCGATTGGGGCTGAACTGAACGACCGCGCCCGTATCCACGTGCAGGTCGATGTCGGATTCGAGATGGATCGGCCCCGTGAGCCAGTTTCCCGCAGGAACAACAACGCGCCCACCGCCGGCAGCGGCGCATGCGTCGATCGCCCGGGCAAACGCGGCGGAGTTATTGGTTTTGCCATCGCCGACAGCGCCGAAATCGACAATGTTCAAGGTGCGCCCGGTGATGTTCGGCGTAGAGGATGTTGACGATGAGGTCTGACATCCAATCAGCGAGAGCGATGCCGCCAGCCAAACCCATGGATGACAATTCAGCTTCATAAATTACTTCAAACCATCAACGACGGCATCGACGATGATCGGACTTCCGGAAGCGGAAGAAATATCGCAGTTGATGAATTGAATCCCCCTGGCATGGGCGATTTGCATCGGCTGGGCCGCGGAAATGGAAACATTGGTGAGCACGACATCCTGGATCGGCATTTCGGGGAGCCCGACGATCTGGCCGGCGATGACGCCATCCGTGGAGACGACATCATTGATACGGATATGTTGCCATTGCGCGATGCGCTTTTGCGCCTCGGTCGTCTTGTCCGCGTTAAAATCCGTGGGGATCTTCGGATAGTAGCTGGTGATCAGGATCGAGTTGAGTACGTTTTTCATGCTGAGATGCTCGTAGGTGAGATATTCCGCCACCCCGCCCCTACCGCGGGGGGACTTGAGACGGATGCCGGCTTCGGTGCCGTTGAATGAGCAGTCGCGCACGAGCATATTCCGAACACCGCCGTAAGTTTCGCTGCCAATCGACATTCCATGGCCGCGGAGAAAGACGCAGTGGGTGATGAGAATATTTTCGCAGGATGGGCGGGCTGGATCGTATCGCTCGCCCCCTTTGACAGCGATGCAGTCATCGCCCGTGTCGATGGTGCATCCGCGGATCAGATAATCGAACCCGGAAGGATCGATGCCATCGGTGTTGGGTGAAGGCACGGGCGACAGGATGTGAATATTGTCAATCAGCACTTCCCGGCACATGGCCGGAACCAGGTGAAACATCGGTGAATTTCGCAACGTCACATCCCGCACCAGCACGCGCACGCAGCGGGTCAGCACGATGAGCTTGGGCCGCTTCGGCATCCAGGCGTATTGTTTGAGATCGACATTCTTGGGCGGGACGTAATGGTGCCAGAAATATGAGCCCTGCCCGTCGATGGTTCCGGCGCCGGTGATGGCGATGTCGTGGCCGTCTTTCAGCGAAATGCAGTTCTGGAAAGACCCGTCCTGGAGATCGAAATCCTTTGGGCTTCCGGTCAGGAGAATCGTGGCGCCGGCTTCCAGGTGCAGATCGAGGCTGCTGCAGAGTTCAAATGGCCCGGTGAGATAAGTCCCCGGCGGTACATCGAGCACACCGCCGCCTGCCTTATCGCAGGCGGAAATGGCCTGGGTGATCGCGATGGTGTTCAGCGTCTTTCCATCGCCCACCGCGCCGAAATCGGTGAGCTTGAACGTGCGCTGCGGAATATTCGGCGGGACGACGGAAAAGTTGGCGGGAAATGTCGCCTGCCCATGGACGATGGAGGCGTGTGCGATCAGGCAATAGATCAGGAGAAACGGAACTTTGCGCGGCAGCTCGGACTTCATTTGTTCCGCTGGCTTCGGTATCGCGCGGGCGTTTCGCCGAGTGCCGCACGGAACACGCGCGTCATATACTGCACGCTGCTGAAGCCCGTGGCGCGAGCCACCTGTTTGATCGTCATTTCCGGGCTGAGCAGCAGTTGCTTGACCCGCGCCAGCCGCACTCGTTCGATTTCCTCGTGGATGGTCCGGCCGATGATGCGCTTGAGGCGCTGCTGAAGGCTGGCGCGCGACATGCCCATGTGCGCCAGCACGTCGACGACCCGCAGGCCGTCGCAACTGTTTTCGCGGATAAATCGCAAAGCGCGGTTTACCTCGTCATCATCGCTGGCCACGGTATCGGTGGAGAGTCGCGTAAAAATCCCTCGGGGAATCAGCCGCTGGGCCAGTTCCGGCGGTTTAACGCCTTGCATCATCTGATCGAGCAGCGCGGCGGCGGTGTAACCGATGTTTTCGGCATTCACATCGACGCTGGTAAGAGGCGGAATGGAGAGATCGCACAGGTGCTCATCGTTATCCGCGCCGATCACGGCGACTTCATCGGGCACGGCCGCGCCGCAGCGGCGGCAGGCGTCGAGCACCTGCAGCCCGCGCTCATCATTGCATGCCATGACCCCCACCGGCTTGGGCAGCGAATGCAGCCATTTCGCCAGCCGCTCCTGTTCCATCTCCCAGTTTTCCTCACCGCTGGGGCACTGCGCCGGAAACACATCGCACTGACCCCCTGCCTGGCGAACCACCTCGGCGAACGTGGTTCCGCGCTCATCGAGCCCGCGATGAATTCCCAGCGGCTTTCCGCAGAACGCGAAATTCTTCAGCCCGCGCTCCATCAGATGCTCGGCGGCGAGCTTGGCGATCTGATCGTGATCCGGCCCCACGTATGGGAACGGCAGAGCGGCCACGGTGCCGCGAAGGTTGACCACCGGCACACCGGATTTCAGCAATAGCTGCGCGATTTCAGGGGTGTCGATGCGGGCGAGAATGCCGTCTCCGCGCCAATGTTTCAGCCACGGGGGCGGTGGATCACCCAGTCCGTGCGGATGGAAATAGGTTGACCACCCGCCGCGCTCGCGATTGTATTTTGCAACACCGCGTAAAAGCCCGCGTCCGTAAGAACCGCTGGTTTCAATCAGCAGGGCGACATGGCGCATCGGAGCGCGCAAACGATCGACGCGTGCGAGCTGATCGGTGGGTTTGGTCGACTGAAGGTCCGGTATTGTGGCATACGCGGCGCTGCCGGAGCGATTCGGGGAACGCAGTGAGCGTGCCCTGCCCTCACGCCGTTTCGAAGCCGATCTTGCCACGCTTTCAACCTGTAAATTCAAGGTAGCGCCTCTCTCCGCACATAGACTACTTTAACAGGCGCAACCGCGGCCAAATACCTTTCAATCAAAAAGTATAATAGTTTTGCATTAATTTATCATCGGGGCTCAACCCAAAATGGGCATTTCCACAGCGCGCGGGTCAGGTGCAATTACTGTCGAATCATTTGCACAATCTCATTCCGCTTCGATGACGAGAATTCCGCTGTGGTAAACTCCGCTTGACCTTTCGTGGTTGAATTTGTTGCTGCGAAATTGATTGGTAAACGTATGAATCGAACCCCGTCCGCATCCGAAGATCCGGTGCCCAGCCAAGGCTCCGCCGGCGCATCCTGCGGGCAGGGCAAGTGGGTCAATATCCTGGAAACCGGGGCGGTGGGCGATGGATCGACGATTTCCACGGCGGGCATTCAGCGCGCAATCGATCTGTGCGGCCAGCGCGGGGGTGGAACCGTATTCATTCCCGCGGGGAATTTCGTCAGCGGTACGATCTGGATGCGCAGCAATACCACGCTGCACCTCGATGCCGGCGCTGTTCTGCTCGCCGCCGCCGATCCCGGGGAATTTCCCATCTGGGACACGAAGTGGGAGGCCAACCCGGCCATCGCGGTTCACGCGCCGCTGATCGCCGGCGAAGGGCTGGCGAATATCGCCCTGACCGGCCGGGGACTGATCGACGGCAACGGCAAAATCTGGTGGGATGCATTCGGCGACGGCCATGAGCCGGATATGCGCCCGAACCTGGTCCGATTCGTCGATTGCCGCGATGTGCTGATTGAGGGACTGTGCTTCACCAATTCACCCCGGTGGACGCTGAACCCCGTGGCATGCGACAACGTGACGATCACCCGCGTCACGATCCGCAATCCGCATGATTCGCCCAACACCGACGGCATCAACCCCGATTCGTGCTCCAATGTGAAGATCAGCAATTGCCACATCGACGTGGGAGACGACTGCATCGCGATCAAATCAGGCTCAGAGGAGGATGGCCGGCCCAATCCACGCCCCTGCCACAACATCACCATCACCAACTGCACGATGCTGCACGGGCACGGCGGCGTGGTGATCGGAAGCGAAATGTCGGGCGGGGTGCGGAACGTGGCGATTTCCAATTGCGTCTTCTGCGGCACCGACCGGGGCATCCGCCTGAAATCGCGCCGCGGGCGGGGCAACGCCGTGGAAGACCTCTGCGTGGATAACATCGTCATGGACGAAGTTCATTGCCCGATTGTCATGAACCTCTTTTACCAGTGCGGAACCTCCGAGCAGAGCAAACTGCTCGATCCGAATCCGCAGCCGGTGAATTCGGGAACGCCGCAGTTTCGCCGATTGCGTTTCAGCAATATCACGGCGCGGAAGGTGAAGTTCGCGGCGGCGTTTATCCTGGGTTTACCGGAAATGTTCGCCGAAGACATCGTGCTGGATGGAATTTCGATCCACATGGATCGCGAGAACAAGGAAGCGGGCTCGCCCGCAATGGCGGCGTGCGTCGCGGCGATGTGCCGGGCGGGACTTGTCCTGACCAACGCCCGCAACGTGAAACTGCGGCGGATCGATCTCTACGATCAGTTGGGGCCCGCGGTGACGATCGATAATTCGCAGGACATTCTCGTGAGCGATCTCTGCGCCAGCGCCGATGCCGGCCCGCTGGTGCGGGTGGACGGGATCGATTCCTCCGCCAGCGAGGAAGAGGACGCGATGGACGGCGGCCTGACGGCCGGACAGGAGACTGGCAAGCGGGTTCACACCTTCACCCGCGGCTGGCGCTTCGGACGCCGGCGCGGGGCGCGCTCCTCCGCCGAAGCGGCGATCTCCAAGCTGACGATCGAATCACCGGACCGGTGATAAGATTTCCGGCGGCAATTCAAAAGCTACAACTCATCGCTCGCACGGATTAAACTGCCTCTCATTCTCAGATTATCTTCCCAATTTGGGCTGGCACTGCTGATCGCGCTAATTGGATCATCCGCCTGCGGGCAGACGATTTCCAGCGATGCGGGTTGGCAACTGTCGGTAAGTTCAACGACCGGCAATTTCAGCATCGTCTGCAAAGATCCCGCGTGGACCATCGGCGGAACGATCGGCAAAACGATCGATCATATTTCGCCGTCGGATGGACAGGACACCATCGGCCAGTACCGCGAAATCCAATTTCACTGGACCGCCGAAGGCCGACGCAGCGGCAGCATCCGGCTCTATCAATCGCGCCCGCTCGTGCTGTTCATTGATACGTTCGACGATGCGGTTGATGGTTCGCCCAGGCCGTTTCCCGTTCTCAGCCAATTGCCGCCAAAACTTCTGGCGTTTCGGTATGGGGAAGATGCGCATCTGGGAGGCATGGCCTTTCGCTTATCGGGGCTTCATACCAATCAGCCGTATGGCGGGCCGTTTCTTCTGTTTGACGATCAGGCCAACGCGATGATTCTGTCGCCGGCCTCGGATTTCATGATCGCACGGCTGGATGGCGATCAGCACCAGGGCCTGTCGAGCGGATTCAACGCGACGCTCAAAGGCGTTCCGGCCGGATACCGCCATCAGACGCTTCTTTGCGTCGGCGACGGAATCAACAACACCTGGGACGCCTGGGGCCGTGGACTGACCGACCTCTATGGAAAAACCCGCCCCGCCAATGACGCCGACACGGGCCTGAAATATCTCGGCTATTGGACCGACAACGGATCGTATTACTACTACAACTACGATCCGGCCAAAGGCTATGCCGGCACGCTGCTGGCGGCGACGCGGCATCTTCAAAGCCTGGGCGTGGCGATTCATTATCTGCAGCTCGATAGCTGGTGGTATCCCAAGACATTCAACAGCGTCGAGGCCAATTCGTCGAACAAACCGAAGAATCCGAAACTTCCCGCCGGCACGTGGAACCGATATGGCGGGCTTCTGGAATTCACGCCGCATCCATTTCTGTTTCCCGATGGCCTGCTGCCGTTTCAGAAGAGCGTGGACGTCGGGCTGATCACGCACAATCGCTGGATTGATCCGCAGAGCCCGTATCACGCGAACTACAAAATCAGCGGCATCGCGGCCGTCGATCAGAACTGGTGGGACAAGATTATCTCCTCGATCGCCGGCTGGGGCGTGCAGACGTATGAACAGGATTGGAACAACTTCATCTATCGAAATTCCCCCGAGCTTTCCAGCACCACCTGGGCAGGCGATGCGTTCATGGACGGCATGGCCAGGGCCTGCGCGAACAACGGGCTGACGATGCAGTATTGCATGGTCCTTCCCCGCAATCTGATGCAGGGCGGCGCGAAATATTCCAACCTCACCACCGTTCGTGTCAGCGGCGACCGTTTCGAGCCGTCGAAATGGCGGGAATTTCTTTATGGCTCGCGATTGGCATCGGCCCTGGGCGTATGGCCCTGGACAGATGTCTTCCGCAGCACCGAGACGGCGAACATTCTCCTGGCGACGCTGTCGGCGGGAATGGTGGGATTATCCGATCAGATTGGTAAGGAAAATTTGCCGAACATTTCCATGGCGGCCCGGGCCGATGGCGTGATCGTCAAGCCGGATGAGCCGATCGTGCCGGTGGATGCAAGCTACGTCGCCGCGGCGCAGGGGCGTGATGTTCCAATCCTCAGCGCGACCGCCAGCGGCGATGCGAAATATGTCTTCGCATTCAGCCAGGACAAAGTCACGAAGAAAAAAGGAGCCAAAGAATTGGAGGGCTGGTCGATTCGACCCGCTTCCCTGGGCATGAGCGGCAATGTATGCGATTACGATTATTTCGCCGCAACCGCTTCGATTGTTTCAGCGGATCAACCCATCGCAGCGAAGTTGAACGAGCAGGGATGGAGCTATCACATTTTCGTTCCGGTGGATTCGGCGGGAATGGCGTTCATCGGCGACGTCGGCAAGTTCGTCACTCGCGGCAAAAAGCGAATCGCCGCTGTCGAGGAAACTTCATCGAGTTTGCAAGCCAATGTCCTTGCCGCTCCGATGGAAAAAACGATCACCCTCGCGGTCTACGCGCCCACAAAACCCACGGTGAGCGTTGAAAACGGCTCGTGCGATCAGGTTTCCTACGACGCGAAAACCGAGATCGCGATTGCCGGAATATCAGTGAATTCGGCTGCACGGACGGTTGAAGTGGACGGCGATCCGGTCATCAGGCTGAAGGTGGAATTCAAACTCCGTTGATCGCCTCTACAGCGTCCGCTTGAACAACGCCGTCGCCAATCCCAGCGACAGCAGTGTGAAAACGGTCAGCCACAGAAGATCATATTGGATCGCCGCCAGCCCCGTGTTTTTCAGCACCAATTCCTTGAACCCGTGCACCGCGTAGGTGAACGGATCGACCACGGCAATCGCCTTCATCCATGCCGGAAACGATTCGGTTGGATAGACTGCCCCGCTGGGGAAATACAAAACGGTGTTGAGCATCCCAAAAATCGCCCGCGGCACCAGCGGATCGCTCACGCGGACCATGATCAGAAACATCATGCTGATCAAAGCCATCGAAGTGGCCACCACCATCACCAGCATGCGCGCGAGCCGCAGGGGATTCAGCGGATCGGGAATCCCCGCGATCAGCGAGCCGACGGTAATCAGCACAATCCCCGCAATGACGGCCTTGGCCGCGCCGGCAAGGGTGAAGCCGAGGATCAATTCGAATTTGCGGATCGGCGTGACGAGATACCCTTCGTGCAGGCCGCGCGCCTTGTCGTCGATGAAAATAATCCCGCCGCCGATCATAGCCGAAACGAAAATCGACAGCGTGATCGTCCCCGGAAGCAGAAACTGGATGTACGGAACGTAGGGATAAATTTCGACGACGGAGAGCGTGACATCGTTCGTTTCGCGCGGGGGAACGGGCGCTGTGTTATACGAAACCAGCAGGCCGTTGAACGCCCCTTCCAGCGCCGAGGCGGAAAACTGGTCGGTGTTGTCCTCCACCAGCGCGATCTGTGGATTGATGCCAGCCAGCACTTTGCGCGAAAAATTCGGCGGGATGTTCAGCACGCCGTTGATCTTTCCATCTCGCAGGTCGCGCATCACTTCGGTTTTGTCGGCGTAGGCGACCGTATCGAATGTCGCGGCGTTGACGGCGACGGCCTGGCACATCTCCCGGATCTTGATCGCCGGAACGCCGTGATCCTCATCCACCACGCCGAGGTGAAGGTTCTTGATCTTCCCGCCGAATGCGTAACCCAGCACGATGAGCTGCACCAGCGGCATGATGATGGAAACGATCACCAGCACCGGGCTACGCCGGAATCGGCGGAGATCGCGTTCAATGATGGCCCAGACTCGGTGCATGTGATCCTTTCTATAGCCCGCCGCGCTTCAGCAAAAATGGGCTGTTGGCGCCGGTGGCCGCCTGCAGCGCATCGCGCAATTGATGCCCGGTGTAATGGACGAAGACATCATCCAGCGTCGTGCTCTGCACTGAAAGCGAGTTGATCGTCGCCCCCGCCGTGCGGGCGGCTTCCATCAGAGCCACCGTCGTGCGCGGCCCATTGTGGGACGAAATCCGGTAAATATTCTCTTCCGCCTTTACGTCAACCACATCGGGCAGCGATTGCAGCGTCTCAATCCAGTTGCCCGGGGCGTTTGAAAAACTCACCTCCAGAACGTTTTTGCCGGGGATGGACGCCTTCAATTTCAGCGGCGAATCGAGCGCCACCAGCTTGCCGTGATCGACGATGGCAATGCGGTCGCAGAGTTTGTCGGCTTCATCCATGTAGTGCGTGGTCACGAGAATGGTCAGGTCGCGCTCATTTTTCAGCCGCGAGAGCATCTCCCATACGGCGACGCGCGAAACGGGATCGAGCCCTGTCGTCGGCTCATCAAGGAAAAACAGCTTCGGCTCGTGAACCAGCCCGCGGGCGATTTCCAGCCGGCGACGCATTCCCCCGGAAAACATTTTCACCGGTTTGTCAGCCCATTTCTCCAGATCGACCTCCGCCAGCAGCGACCGAATCGTTTTCAACCTTTTTTCGCGGGGGATTCCGTAGAGCTTGGCGAAGATGCTCATGTTTTCCTCGGCGCTGAGGTCGAGGTCGGAAGTCATCGCCTGCGGGATGACGCCGATGGATTGCCGCACGTCGTTGGCCTGGCGGACGATGTCGTAACCGTAGACGCGCGCGGTGCCGGAAGTCGGCGGCACCAGCGTCGTCAGCATGCGGATCAGCGTCGATTTGCCCGCTCCGTTGGGCCCGAGCAGGCCAAACGTCTCGCCGTGCTCGACGAAAAAGTTCAGCGAATCCACCGCGGTGAAATCGCCGAAACGCTTGGTCAAGTGTTCAACTTCGATATCGAGCATGATTCACGGTTTGCCCAGCGGCAACGTCACGTAGGCGGTCATCCCCACGGCGAGGCGGCGATCGCTGTTGTCACAGCGCAGGCGGATCTCGAACGTCCTGATGTCCCGCTTGGTACGGCTGACATCGCGCTGCGTGGCGTAGTCGGCATCCACGGCGCGGTAATACACCGTTCCCGTGTGCACGTCTCCTGAAGGAAGCGTGATCTTCAGGTTGTCGCCGATGCGAATGCGGTCGATGTACGTTTCTTCAACGTCCACCCTGATCCACAGATCATCCTGGTTGATCAGCGTCACGATCGGCTGGGCGGGATTGAGGACTTCTCCCTCCAAGGCCGCGCGCGTGTCCACGATCCCATCCAGCGGCGCGACAATCTGCGTGTAACCGAGCTGCACTTTCGCTTTTTCGAGCTGAGCCTCGGCTCCCGCCTTCTGGTTCTTCAACGATTCGACATACGCCAGCGCGGCGTCGTAGGACGTTCGCGCCTGCGTGTAATCCTGCTCTGAGATGGCGCTTTGCTTGTACAGCGGCTGATCGCGCTGAAACGTCAACTGGGCGTTTTCCAGTTGAGCGCTCGCCTGCGTGATCAGCGCCGCATATTGCTGGACGATCGTGCCGTAGTAAGCCACATCCGCGTTTTCTGACTGCGCATCGATGACGCCGAGCAATCGCCCGCTTTTTACATTGTCGCCCTGCTGCACCAGCAGTTGCTGCAATCGCCCCTGGACCTGCGAGCTGACGATCACTTCATCCGTCGTGACAATGCCGGTCAGAACGATCTGGCCGGATATGGGCGCGGTTGCGAAATAAACCCCCACCGCAACGCCCGCCACAACCAGTAAGATAATGAGAAATCTGCGCATTTTTATCGGTTCCGATCATTTGCATCGACAAACTGACCGCATCACATCAAAAGTTTTGATGGAGAAGTTGACGTCCGGGGACACTCACTGGAAATATTAGCGATTTCCTCGTGATAAGAAATCTTCCCAGCCCTCGCATTTGATCTTCTTGCAGGAAACTCTTGCGGTTTCGGAATATTTTTATCGGGTGGCGGCCCTGTGCCGAACGCGGTCATTGGCTCGAATGTTTGACCGTGCCGCCGCATGAGCGCGGGTGGTGGGCCTGTTAACTATTGCCGCATCCTTCTGAAGTGATCGAAGAATTTCCGCGCATTTCCGAAGGCTGCCCCGACCTTCAACAGGCCCACGAGGGCCGCTCGAATCGGCCACAGGGCCAAACATTCGAGCCGATGCCCTCGTTCGGCACAGCCACGCCAACCCGATCATCATGATTTTCATCCCTATGGTCCGGTCACGTTTCCTCACGCATTTGAATTCATATCCGCGAAATTGATTTCACGCCTCTAGATTTAGCCATTTCATCTCGCCATCCGTCAGCGAAACGTCCAGTCCCGGCAGGCTGGTGCGCAATTCCTCCAGGGTCCGCGGTCCAATCAGAGCGAACGTCGGAAACGGCTGATGCAGCACATATGCCAGCGCGATATTGATCGGGAGCACATTTTTTTTCTTCGCCAATTCCATCACCCGGTCGCGCCGCTGCCAGTTGTCGTCGCTGACCCAGCAACGATTCAGCTCTTCGCTGTTCAGCGATTTGTCCCGGTGCGCGCGGTCCGTGAAAAATCCGCGGGCCTGGCTGCTCCAGGCAAAAAACGCGATTTTGTTTTTCGCCAGCCACTTCCGGCTCTGGGCGTCACTGGAGGAAATCGCGCCTTTCCACACCTCATCCACCATGCGCGCCAGCGAAAGATTGTTGCTGACCGCCGCGAAACCCTGCAAACCCTTTTTCCGGGCGTATTCGTTCGCTTCGCTCACCCGCTCCAGCGACCAGTTGCTCCCGCCAAACACCCTGATGCGCCCGGCCTTCACATGCTCGTTGAGCACATCCACGAACTCTCCCACCGGAACTTCCAGGTTATCGCGGTGCATGAAATAAATGTCCGCATAATCCGTTTTGAGGCGCTCTTCGAGGGCTATCTTCAATTGCTCCGTCAGTTTCGCCGGCGTGCAGTCCGGCGTGTGCGCGCCTTTGACGATCAGCGCGATCTCCGGGCGGATGTTTCGCGCGTTGATCCACGCCCCCAGGTTGCCCGCGCCGAGCGGGCCGTACACGTGGGCCGTGTCGAAACAGTTGCCGCCGTATTCGAAATATCCATCGAACATCGCCCGCGCCTGCGGAGAAAACTGCTGGTTGTCCACGCCCATCACCAGGCGGGAAACGCTTCGCTTCAGCCCCGGCACCTGGCCGTGCGGAATAATTGCGGGCGGTTTCACTTTCAGCAGTCGATTGACGGTCGTCAGCTTCGGAAAATTTTCCATCTTCTCGCTGTCGTAGATCTGTCCGGCGGTCGATCGCCACGCATCCAGCGTTCGCATGTTGCCCAGCGAATCGTTCCAGCTCATCGCCGGCGCGGGCGCTTCTTTCTTCCCGGCCAGCACCGCTTCGCCAAACACATCCGCCTCCAGCGTAAAGCTCGTCACCTCCGCCGGGCAGATGATTTCCTGCGGCTCTTTTCCGTTGCGATGCACGATGATCTTGCCGATATCCGGCTTTTTCCGGTCGCACACCCACGGGTTGCCAATGAACAATTTTCCTTCGCTCCCGAAAACGCGAACGACGTTTTCCTGGTTGACGCCAACTCCCGTCGCGATCTGGGCCAGAATATCTCCGGGAAATTTCAGCACGGCCGCCGCCCATTCATCGACGCCGGTCTGGCCGATGTGCGCCACGCCCTTCACGTCCACCGGCTCGGCAAAATCCTTTCCCATCGCCGCACCGGCGATCAGGCGGGAGATGCTGGCGGTGTAACATCCCACGTCCAGAATCCCCCCACCGGCCAGGGCGTTATTGAAAATCCGGCCCTCGGCGGAAAATCCCGCGTGAAAACTGAATGTCGCCTGGATCACGCGCACATCGCCGATCGCTTTTTCGCGGATCAGCTCCACCAGCTTTGCGGTCTGTGGATGACAGCGATACATGAACGCTTCCATCAGGAACACATTATTTGCGATGGCGGCTTCGATGATCTCCTGCAAATCCCACTGGTTGACACCGATCGGTTTTTCCACCAGCAGATGTTTCCCCGCCTCGGCCGCGCGGATCGCCCACTGGGCATGATCCGGATGCGGCGTGGCGATATAGACCGCCTGGACCTGCGGATCATCGAGAATCGCCTGGTAATTCCCATATCGCCGCGCGATGCCAAATTCGTTGCCGAATTTTTCGGCCTTGGCAATGTCCCTACTGGCCACCGCCACCGCGGCGCCGGTGCGGCTCTGTTTCAATCCGTTTGCAAACGTCTGTGCGATCGCGCCGGTGCTGATGATTCCCCACTGAATTTTCTGGCTCATGGTCTCCTTAATGCCAAAAGACTATTTCCACACGACTTTACCCGTGACGCAGATGTCGCGGCTCGATCTCCCCACGGCGATCTGATATTCCCCGGGAGTGATTTTCCAGCCGTGCGAATTGACGTCCCAGTAACTGAAACTCCGCGCATCCAGCCGCATGGTGACGGGATGTGTTTCGCCCGGCTCCAAATCCACGCGCCCGAATCCTTTCAATTCCTGCATCGCGCGATCCGGCCCCCCGGCAGGCGGGCGCACGTAAAGCTGCACCACCTCCGCCCCCGCGCGGGGCCCGGTATTGGTGACATCGACGCTCACATCCACGTCACGATTTTCGCCCTGACCCTGATCCACGATTTTCAAATTCTCCACGGAAAACGTCGTGTACGAAAGCCCGCTTCCAAAGCAGAAACGCGGCTCGATCCCTTTCTTGTCAAACCACCGATATCCGACATAAATCCCCTCGGCATAATTGACCTTGCCATCGCTTCCCGGATAGTTCCCATACGCCGGCGCATCTTCCCATTTTTTTTCAAACGTATCGGGCAACCGTCCGCTGGGATTGAATTCTCCGAACAGTATCGTCGCAACCGCCAGCCCGCCGTCCTGGCCGCCGTACCATGCATCGAGCAGCGCCGGCACATGGTCGATCCACGGGCTCATCGCCACGTTACCGCCGGAACTCAGCACCACGATCGTTTTCGGATTCACCGCTGATACCGCTTCAAGCAATTCCTCCTGCCGCAGCGGCAATCCGTAGGATCGATCTTCCCCCTCGGATTCATGCGGCCCCACGCAGGCGATGACCGCATCGGCGCCCGCAATCGCCGCGCGATCGCTGGGCGACAACACCGGCGGAGAAATCTGCCAGCCAAATTGAATGCTGGCCACGCCTACGCTGTTGTAATACTCCACCTTCAGATCGTATTGCCGCCCCGCCTTAAGATTCACAACCGCCGCCCGTGTGTGAGCGGCATGATCACTCCAGTCATCCACGATCGTTTTCCCATCGAGCACGATGCGCGAGCCATCATCGCTGCGCACAGCAAACGTATATTCGCCACTCGCCTGCGGGCGAATCGTGCCGGACCATCGCGCTGAAAACGCATGAGAGGTGATTTCCTTCGCGGGAAGCGCTTCATGCCAGTTGAAATTGATCGCCGAATCGACTCGCTTCAGCGCCGGTGCGCCCGACAAGTTCATGTTGTCAAAAAATTCCGCCTGCAAACCCGGAGCTTCGAATTTGGATCCTCGCGCCAATTCGGTCATCTTCTCATCGAGCGGGTCATGAAAGTCCACCTGTGTGATATGCACGCCCGATGGAGCCATCAGCCACAGCGAATCCATGATCGTGGTGGGATGAAGCGGCTTCACCTCCGAACTCCCCCCGCCATGCACATAAACGCCCGCCTCGGGGCCGACCAATACCAGCGAATGAATCTTTCCCCAGTCCAGCGGGAGCAGGTTCCCCTGATTCTTCAGCAGCACCATTCCCTCCTGCGCGACGGCCAGGGCGGTGTCGTCGGACTGTGCATCGTCGCGGGGAATGCTCGGGTCGATCTGCGGATGATCCATCCAACCCATTTGAATCATCAGCCGTAAAAGCCGTCGAATTTTTTCATCAATCGTCGCCTGGCTGATTTTCCCGCTCTGCATCAGCGGCCAGATCGCCGCCGGGTTGAAATATTGCCCGGACGGCATCTCCAGATCGAGCCCGGCGCTCGCGGCCGCCAGCGTATCGTGCGTCGCTCCCCAGTCGGACATCACCACGCCGTCGAATTTCCACTGATCTTTGAGCACATCGTTCAGCAGAAAATCATTGGCGCTCATGTGCGAGCCGTTGACCTGGTTGTATGCGGCCATCACCGCCCGCGCATGGCCCTGCTTCACCGCCGCTTCGAATGCGGGAAGATAAATCTCGCGCAGCGTGCGTTCGTCGACAATCGCGTCGATCGTGTCGCGCTGCGTTTCCTGGTTGTTGCAGACAAAATGCTTCACGCACGCGGCCACGGATTGCGACTGCACCCCCCGCACATACGCGGCAGCGATCTGCCCGGCGAGAAACGGATCCTCCCCGAAATATTCGAAATTCCGCCCGTTCTGCGGCTCGCGGTAAATATTCATCGCCGGCCCCAGCAGGATATGATCGCCGCGCGAGCGGGCATTGCGCCCCAGGCAAATCCCCTCGTGATCGGCCAGTTGCACATCCCACGTCGCCGCCAGCGCCGCCCCGGCCGGAAACGCCGTCGACGATCCATCCGTCCGGGTTCCCAGGGGACCATCGGCCATTTTCAGGCTCGGAATCCCCAGCCTCGGCACTCCAATGGTGAACATATTTTTGGTCCCGCCGAGGATTCCCAGCTTTTCCGTAAGCGTCAATTGCGAAAGCAGCCGATCGACGCGCTGCTCAACATCGTCTGCCGGCCGGGTCTGCGCCGCGCAGGTTGGATTCCGTAAACAGACGGCCAGAATGAACCCGACGACCAAAGTCAGCCAATGGAATGAATATTTCATTTGTAATTGATGCGTGCCCGGACATTATTGCGACGGTGCCAGGATTGGCAATTTCGATTTTCAATATTGCATTTTCCACCAACCTCGATATAAATAACGCTCAAATGCGACTCATCCCCCACAATTTCGTCAGGGCCAGCATCCCTGGGATCATCTCGGTTACGGCGATGATCTTCGGTGGGCGGATCAGTCGGACAGCAGCGTGAGTTTGCAGCTTTCTGACCCGCTCACAAAAGGCTGAGCGGGTAATTCACTTCTTTAAAACTGAATTCATCCCGCCCGGCAGGCCCCGGATCATTTTTTGGGGGTCGTTTTTCGCCGCATGGCAGATGCGCGCGGCGAGCAGGTGAAATGAATATGCCGAAAAATAGCTTCAAAACCCTCTGGAATCTGATGGCCGGGCATCGCCGCAGGTATCTGATCGCCCTGCTGTCGATGTTCTGCGGGGTGGCGCTGCTTTACATGACGCCGCTGATTTCCCGGGCGGCGATCGACGGTGTCATCGATACCCACGCCACCGCCGCGCTTTCCAATGCCGCGCGATTCCTCGCCCGTTTACGCAGCCGGTACGGCATCGGCCATGCGCTGCTGCTGGCCGCGACCGCGCTGGCGGCGGTCACCGCGTTGGCCGCTTCGTTTCAGAATCTGCAGGGCCGGCTGTCGGGGATCGCCAGCGAGACCATCGTCCGCGGTCTCCGCAACCGACTCGCCGCTCATCTCGAGCATGTTCCCATGTCCTGGCACGACAAAATCCAGACCGGGGACATCGTTCAGCGCTGCACCAGCGACGTGGACACAGTGCGGCTCTTTTACCGCGAGCAGGTCGTCGAAATCTCCCGCACGCTGGCGAGGATTCTCATCGGGCTACCCATTCTCCTCTGGATCGACTGGAGGATGGCGCTCTTCGCCACGTGCCTGATGCCGTTCATCGTCGGCTTCACGATCATCTTCTTCAGCCGGGTGCAGGGATCGTTCAAGAAAATGGATGAGGCCGAGGGGTTCATGACCGCCGCGCTGCAGGAGAACCTCACCGGTATCCGGGTGGTCCGCGCCTTTGCGCGCCAGGATTTCGAAATCGAGCGGTTCACGAAAAAGAATTCGGAATATCGCGACCGGCACTGGCATCTGTTCAAGATCATGGCCCTCTACTGGTCCACCTCGGATCTCATGTGCTTCATCCAGTTTGCCGCCATCGTGCTGGTGGGCGCGTGGCACGCCTCGCGCGGACATATGACGATCGGCACGATGATCGCCTTCATCTCCTACGCGCAGATGTTCATCTGGCCGATCCGCGAAGTCGGGCGCGTGCTCACCGAGCTGGGCAAAACCCTCGTTTCGGTGGGCCGAATCCGCGAAATTCTGCATGTTTCGGAAGAAACCGCGCCTGGGATCCCCATCGTCGGTCCGGCGCGCGTGCGCGGAGAACTCGAGCTGTCCCACGTCAGCTTTCGTCACGGCGAAAAATGGGTGCTGCGCGACGTGAGTCTTTCGATTCCCGCGGGCAAAACGCTGGCGCTTCTGGGGCCTTCCGGCTCGGGCAAGACGACGCTGGTGAACCTGCTCCTGCGGCTATACGACCATGATGAAGGCGCCATCACGCTCGATGGAATCGACATCAAATCGCTCGACCGCAAATACGTCCGCGGCCAATTCGGCGTTGTGCTGCAGGAGCCGTTCCTCTATTCCAAGACGCTTCGCCAGAACATCAAGCTAGCCCGGCACAGCGCCGCCGAGGAGGACATGATCCTCGCCGCCAAAGCCGCGGCGATTCACGAATCGATCGAATCGTTCGATTCCAAGTACGACACGCTGATCGGCGAGCGCGGGGTGACGCTCTCAGGCGGGCAGCGGCAGCGCACCGCCATCGCCCGGGCGCTGCTCAAGGACGCGCCGATTCTCATTCTCGACGACGCCCTCAGCGCCGTCGACACCAGCACCGAGCTTGCCATCCTCGAGCAGGTGCGCAGCCGCCGAGGTCGGCACACGATCATCCTGATCGCGCACCGCCTCTCGACGCTCATGCACGCCGACCAAATCGCGGTGCTGGAAAAAGGGCGGATCGTGCAGCTTGGAAACCACGATGAGCTTGTGGCCCAGGACGGCCTGTATCGGCGGCTCTGGCAGATCCAAGGCGCGCTGGCGGAAGACCTTCGATCCGAAATGAGCGAAATCTCAGCAGAGGGAGCAATCCAATGAGCGTCCCATCGGCCATGGAAGAAGATGTCTTCACCGGCAAAATGGATTTCGCGCTGTGGCGGAAAATGCTTCGCTTCGCGCTGCCGCACAAGGGAAAAATCATCTCCGTGATGATCCTGGGCGCGACGGTTTCTCTCTGCGATATCGCGCTGCCGTATCTCACCGGCAGGATCGTCGACACGGTCACCGCGCGCGGCAAAGCCGTTGAATTTTCACCGTTCATTTTGCGCTATCTCGCGGTCCTCATCGGGTTCGTTTCCTGCATCTTCGGTTTCATCATGATCGCCGGCAGGTCCACGGTCGCGATCAGCTACGACATCCGCCAGACCTGCTTCGATAAACTCCAGCGGCTTCCCTTCGCGTATTACGACCGCAAGGCGGTGGGCTGGCTGATGGCGCGCATGACCAGCGATTCGTCGAATCTCTCCCGCGTGATGGCGTGGGCGATGCTCGACATCACCTGGGGAACCTCCGTGCTGTGCGGCATCACGATCATGATGTTCGTGCTGGCGTGGCGGCTGGCGCTGATCGTCCTGGCGATCGCGCCGGTGCTGGCGGTCATCAGCCGCTACTATCAGGTTCGCCTGCTGAAAACCTCGCGCGCCTTGCGAAAGGCCAATTCGCAGACCACGGCAGCGTTCAACGAATCCATCGTCGGCGTGCGCACCACCAAGTCGCTCGTCCGCGAGGAACAGAATGCTCACGAGTTCGCGGTACTCACCCAAACCATGTTCGGCCACGCCGTGCGAAACGCGATTTATGCGTCGATCTTCTGGCCGATGATGCTCTCCATCTGCGGGATCGGCATCGCCATGGCGCTGCGATTCGGCGGCATCGGCGTGCTGCATGGCCAGATGTCGCTGGGCTCGCTGGCGACATTTCTGCAGATCGTCTTCTTCCTGCAATTCCCCATCCAGGAGCTGACCAACGCACTCACCAACATCCAGGGCGCCCAGGCATCGGCCGAGCGCATCGCCAGCCTGCTGGACGCCGATGTGGAAATCCAGGATTCCCCCGCCGTCATCCAGCGGATTCGCGATCATACCGCCGAGAACGGCGACCGCGCGGCCGCGATCGACGGGCTCGACGCGCGCATCGGCACCATCGAATTCCGCAACGTCACGTTCGCCTATAAAGACGGCCCGCCCATCCTGCGCGATTTCAGTCTCCGCGTTCATGCGGGTGAATCGATCGCGCTGGTCGGCCCCACCGGTGGCGGAAAGACCACCATCGTCGGCCTCGCCTGCCGGTTTTATGAGCCGACTTCAGGCCAGATTCTGATCAACGGAATGGATTACCGCGAGCGATCACTTCAGTGGCTGCAGTCGAATCTGGGCATGGTGCTGCAGCAGCCGCACCTCTTCAGCGGCACCGTGCGCGAAAACATCCGCTATGGGCGGCTGAGCGCAACGGATGAGGAAGTGATCCGCGCCGCCCGCCTCACCAGCGCGCACGAATTCATCGAATCGATGAAAGACGGCTACGTCAGCCCCGTCGGCGAAGGGGGCAACCAGCTTTCCACCGGGCAGAAGCAACTGATCGCCCTGGCCCGGGCGATTATCGCCGATCCGCAGATTTTCGTGATGGATGAAGCCACCAGCTCGGTCGACACGCAAACCGAGCGCGCGATCCAGACCGCCATCGACCGGCTGCTGCGCAACCGCATCAGCTTCGTCATTGCGCACCGGCTATCGACCATCAAATCCGCCAGCCGAATTCTGGTGATCGAAAACGGCCGGATCGTGGAAGACGGCAACCACCACGCGCTGATCCGCCAGGGCGGGCATTATCACGATCTGTACACCAACCAGTTCACCCACGAGCGGGAGGAATCCGTGCTGGAGTCATAAGCCTGCAACCCTAAGAATCCCGGGAACCCTTTGCCGCCGCGTCAGGAGACCGACGGCTCCAAGCCCCAGCACCGCAAGGGAGCACGGCTCGGGAACCGGCGCATTCTCCGTGCCATATCCAAAGAATTCCTGCGGTCCGTCTGTGCTCATGTCGGTTGGGGTGTAAACGATCACCTCGCTAAAATCGGAGGCGCTCAGGCTGCTTCCGGCTGATTCGGCCGCGCTGAGATAACTCTGCACCTGCGCTTCGTCACCAGCGTTGAGATACGAACCGGAAACATCCGAGCCGGAAAGCAAATCCCAGACGGCCCAGTTGTAAAGACCTTCCGGATCGCTGTTGCTCGCTGTGTAAGCGTCAACCTCCTCCTCGAAGAGATAGGAGGCTTCGAGGTATCCGGTCACGCCCACCGACGGATACTGCAAATAGGCGACGTTGGTGGAGTTCAGATTAGCGATGTTTAGAGTTCTTGCGGTCCAGGTATCACCCGGACTGATCTCATGCGCGAAGTCATCGCACATCAGTTGGCCCGGGACAGAATCGATGGTGAAATCGTAAGGATAGGTATCGAACCCGCCCGAGTTATTGCCTTCAGCCGCAGTGAAATCCATCGTAACCACCGCGGCGCCGGCGATCGTTGTACGGAAAAGAATACCCAGCGTGACAACCGCAGCGCCGACAATCGGCGCAAACCGCCTGCATAAAATTTGGTTGAACACGCGCATCCTCCTTATTGCACAGATGAGAAGACAACCTGAAACAATACGACACAGGCATAGTTAAGCAAGTTATTTCCGACCCTGCATATTAAATTTTTTTGAGAATAAGCCCGGTTATGTCGCAAATAATCTGGCCTTGGACGCATAGCGGGAAGAACTAAAGGAGGATTTCAAGGTCGAGTCATAAGGCCGCCGCTTAAAGAACCGAAGATTTCAATTTCGGAGCCTGTTTTGCTCATTCAATACCAGAACACGCTGGATGATTATCAGGAGATGACCGATGCCATTGCCGCGGCGCGGCGGCCCGTCAACAGCCCGATGCAGATTGTCATTCTGATCGCGGTCTTCGGCGCGTACTACGCCATCACGCGCTTCCTCTGGCAAAAGGCGGGCGATACCGACGGCGAGCTGGCCTGGATCAACATGTGGATCGCGATCGTCGCCTTCGGGTTCACCTGGCTGGCGATCACCCTTCCGCACAGTTTTCGCGCCCGGCGATTTCCCTGGCTGACCCGCCGGCAGTTCATCGCGCTGGGCACGTTCATCCTGCTCATCGCCGCCCTGGTTTTCCAGCATTGGATGAACACCAAAATCAATCCCAAAAGCGCCCACGCCAGCAAGATCACCTGGCAGGTGATCCTTCCCCACTCGATCTGGCTGGTGCTGCTGCTGTATGTCAGTTCCATCGCGGCCCACAACCACCGCACGGCGCTGCCAAGGCACTGGGAGAGCCGGCGCGATCTCCATCGCCATCAAACCGTGGACATCACGGCCGAGGCATTGACCTTTTCCGACACCGAAACCCGCCATGAATATCACTGGCCGGCTTACCTCAAAGCCGAGGAAACCCGCAATTTATTTCTGCTGTTTCCATACGAAGGCACGGCCATCATGATCCCCAAGCGCGCTTTCGCCACCGAAGAAGAATTAAGCGCGATGCGAAACCTGATGAAACTGATCCATCCCCACAGCCCGGCTTTTGAGGTGCAGTTGTCCGCGGCAGCCTAGAGTTGAATTTTCTTCGGCTCCACAAGAATCTTCGCCGCCGCCGCCAAACCCAGCGGAATTTCCTCGCCGCGCGAATTGCGGATTCTCACCGCCTCGGCCGCCGGCTCGCGGCGCGTGACGGTGATGCTCGACCCCGGCACCAGCCCGTTGCGATCGGCAAACTGCAGAAATTCCGGATCCTGGTCCAGCACGCGTGCAACCGTTTGCGCCTCGGACAGCGGGCAATCCACCAGGCTCATTCTTCGCGGCTCGTGCAGATGACCCTTGGCCGTGGGAATCGGATCGCCGTGAGGATCGGCGGTTGGATGGCCCAGCAGCACATCGATCCGTTCCAGAACCCGATCGGAGATGGCGTGTTCCAGCATGTCGGCTTCATCGTGGACCACCGACCAGTCCAGGCCGAGCACCTTCACGAGAAACAGTTCCACCAGCCGATGGCGTCGCAGAACGTGCAGCGCCAGTTGCTCGCCGCTGTGGGTGAGGCGCACGCCGCCGCGCGGTTCATATTCCGCCAGCCCGGAATCGGCCAGGGCCTTGACCATGGACGTTGCGGTCCCCGGCACCACACCCATCGCCGCGGCCACGCGCCCCATCGGCACCATCTGCCCATCGCCCCCCATCTGCTCGAGATAGAGGCGTTTGAGATAATTTTCAACGGTGCTGGTGGCCATGAATGTCGCCTGGAATGTCGTCTGGAATTTTGTTGGATTGAAGTTTATCGGCACATTTGCCGATTGACAAATTATCATCGTTCGCTATTATCACTTTGATTAGTCAAACAACCGATCTTGGCTTATTGAAGTTATGGGACTGGCGATGAATCGGCCTCAAATGGAATGCCCCGTACCTAATCTGGTGGACAAGCCGCACGCGGGATCCCTTTCCCTGGAGGGAATGCACGGATCGGTTCCGACGCCGCATTCCCATGCCCCGTTCTGGCAGCAGTGGCGGGCATACACCGGGCCGGCGCTTCTCGTCAGCGTCGGGTACATGGACCCGGGCAACTGGGGCACCGATCTCTCCGGCGGCGCGGAATATAAATATGCCCTGCTTTGGGTCGTCGGTCTGGCCAGCCTCATGGCCATCTTCCTGCAGGTAATTTCCGCCCGCCTGGGCGTCGCCACCGGCAAGGATCTCGCGCAGTGCTGCCGCGACTGGTATCCGAAATGGACCCGCTACCCCAACTGGTTCCTGTGTGAAATCGCCATCGGCGCCTGCGACCTTGCCGAAGTCCTCGGCAGCGCGGTCGCGCTGAACCTCCTCTTTCACATCCCGCTGCTGTGGGCCGTCATCATCACCGGCGCGGATGTGCTCCTGCTGCTGGCGCTGCAGGGATTCGGAATGCGGACCATCGAGGCGCTGATCCTCCTGCTGGTGGCGACCATCGGCGTCTGCTACTTCCTGGAAATTTTCGTCATCCCCCAGACCCGTCCCGATTTCCTGGAAATGGGCCGGGCATTTATTCATCCCAGCCTGCATGGCGTCGGGTATGCGAACGACAACACGACGATGGCGTTTCTCGCGATCGGCATCATCGGCGCGACCGTCATGCCGCACAATCTCTATCTCCACTCCGCGCTCGTGCAGAGCCGCAAGCTGCAGCGCGATGATTCTTCCATCCGCAACGCGATTCGGTTTAATACGCTCGACTCCACGCTCGCGCTGACGGTTGCGTTCTTCGTCAACGCGGCGATTCTGGTGCTGGCCGCCATCGTCTTCTACGGCAAATCCCACCTTGTATTGGGGGGAAAAACCTACCTCTTTGACGCCAACACAGACTGGATTCGCATCGCCCCGCTGACATTGGTGCCGCTGCTGGGAACCGCCGCCGCCGGCATCCTGTTCGCCGTCGCGTTGCTCGCCAGCGGCCAGAGCAGCACCATGACCGGGACGCTCGCCGGGCAGGTGGTCATGGAAGGCTTCATGCACTGGAAAATCACCCCCTGGGTACGTAGGCTCATCACTCGCGCGCTGGCAATTACGCCCGCGGTGCTTATCATCGGCGTCCGCGGCAACAGCAGCGTCAACGACCTGCTCAATCTGAGCCAGGTCGTGCTTGCCCTGCAATTGCCGCTCGCCATGTTCCCCTTGCTTCACTTCACCAGCTCGCATTCGCGCATGGGTCAATGGAAACTCGGATGGTTTCTGCTCATCACCGGATGGGGCAGCGCGCTTCTCATCACCGCCATGGACATTTACGGTTTGCCGGATGCTTTCAGGCAAGCGTGGCAAGTCATCACCGGTGGGTAACGACAATGTTTTCACGCCAACTTCGCTGCGGTGATCCGGTGATTTTCTGCGCGACCAAGCGCGGCACGCATCCCAGCCCGCGCGCCAAGGAAATCCGCCCCGAGCCGCATGGCGATGGATACGTCTATGCCATCGACAAATTCTGGACCGTAACCGAGCAGCGCGGCAACCAGGTGGTCCTGATGACGCGCCGTGGAAAGGTTCACCTGGTGGATGCCGATGATCCGCACCTGCACCGCGCGTCCTGGTGGCAGCGACTGATCTACCGTGGCCGATTCCCGGATTTGAACCACCCCAGCGCCGAGCGACCGGGAAATTCCTAGCAGGCGACGATGGCGCACGGGTAAGAGGACCGGAGTATGTATCAGAACATTCTCGTCACCCTCGACGCCACTCCAACCGATCGTGCGATCATCGATCACGTGAAGATGCTGGCGAAATCGATGAACAGCCAGCTCGTGCTGATTCACGTCGCCACCGGCGTGCCGGCGCAGTTGCACGGCCCGGACGCGGCCGGTGAGGAAATCGGCGAGAACGAAGCGTATCTCCAACAGGTGAAATCGGAATTCGACGCCGCGGGAATTCCCACGCGGACGCAGCTTGCCTACGGCGACCCGGTGCGGGAAATCGTCAAATTCGCCGAGGACCAGGCGTGCGATCTGGTGGCGATGAGCACGCACGGCCATCACTTTGTCGCCGATTTGGTGCTCGGCACAACCGCCGTTCGGGTGCAGCATCAACTGAAAGTCCCTGTTCTTCTGCTCCGCGCAAAGTGAGCCAAGGAGGAAACATCCGTGAACAACTCGCGACTTTTCCAAGCCGTTGCGCTGATCGCGATGCTGGTTTCCACGGCATCGTTCGCCTTCGCGGAGACTTCAGAGCCATCGACGCGGCCTGCCGCCGAGGCGCCGGATAAGAGTCAATTCAACCTCTCGAATCCCACGCCGGCCGATCAATTGCGCTCGATGGACACGGATCGGCCCAATATCACCAACACCCCGCACACAATCGATGCCGGCCATCTGCAGATCGAAACCGGGGTATTCGATTACACGTATTACCGCGACCATTCTGTGGGCGACAATGTGCGAGTGGATGATTTCGCCTTCGGTGAATTCAATTTTCGCCTGGGCGTTTTGGACGACCTGGAAGTCAACGCGGTCGTCAATGCGTATGACATCGTCTCCGCCCACGCCTACGGCGACGGCTCGTCGCTCCATGCCGGCAGCTTTGGGGATACGGTGATCGGGGCCAAGCTCAATTTCTGGGGTGACGACGGCGGAGATGAAACGTGGGTCACGGCGCTGGCGATTCAGCCGCAATTCAAACTTCCGACCGCCGGCGACAACGTCGGTAACGGCCGGTTCGAATTTGAGGTGCCGTTTCCCTTCCTGATGAATCTCCCCGCGGGCTTTCACCTGGGACTGCAGCCCGGAGTTGCCTACGAGCGAAACTCAACCGACACCGGATACGTCACCGGATTTCCCATGGCGATGTCGCTGGACCGTGTCGTGATCTGCAACCTGGATGTGTATCTGGAATACGCCTGCGATCCGACGGATGAGCCCCATGCCAAAACCGAGCAAACCATCGACGTGGGCGGAACCTACCCGCTCAATGACAACGTGGTTTTGGATACGGGCATAAATTTCGGCCTCAACAACGCATCGCCCAATATCGAATGGGTCGCGGGCATCAGCATCCGCATATAACTCGCAGATTCAGGAATTTGCGCAGACTGACGGACTGACCGCAAAATGCCCCCCACTTTGACAGCACCGCCCCGCACGCCGCCCCTACCTCCCCACGGCTCATCCGCGGCATGCAATGCATCGGCTTCACCCACCGCATAAACAGCAATCCCGCGCACCGCTTCGGTCCGGATTTCAGCAATTCGGCTTCACTTTTTCCTCAAGTCGGCCGATTCCTCGCTCAACGACCTTCAAAGGGAAAGAAAATGGCGATCAAGCAGACGCACTTTTATCGCGGGCATTCAATCGTTCATCATGTGTATTCGTCCGATCTGACGGATGACAAGATCGAGCGGTTCATCGTCGGCGTGCCCGGACAGAACAATCAGCTCAGCGCCCAGACCACGCTGCAAGCCGCCAAGGCAACCGTAGACGATCTTCTGATGCCGCGCTCGCGGTTCATCATGGCATCGGCGTGAGACTTGCTGCTTGCAGTAATTCTTAACCTTTCAATCCGCGCAGAATAAACTCCACGGAATCCTCCACCGAAAAGTGGTCGAACTGCTGGAGGTTCAGGGCGATCATTGCGTATCCGATCCCCAGGTTGATGAGTTGCCAGGCCGGGATTTTCGGGTCAAGATGCTTCATAAACACGCCTTCCTTCTGGCCGTCCTGCACGATCTTGCAGAAGAACTTTTCGATGCCGGAATAATGTTCCTTCATCACCGCCAGGACCTTGCGGTCATTGCTGGTCGCCAGCGCGCCGTGGAGGACGTGGTAGGCGTCCTCGTTCTGGCGGATGTGGTTGGGGAATTCGTGGGCAATGCGGCGAATCTGATCGACGGGGGACTGCGCGGTGCCGATCAGGCCCTGCCAGTGCCGCAGCGTCTGATGGCTCATCTCGCGCGTGATGGCGACGAACATTTCCTGCTTGCTGGAAAAGTGGCGGTAAAGGATCGGCTCGGTGACCCCCGCAGCCTCGGCAATGGAGGCCGTGGTCGCCGCGTTGTATCCCCACTTGGCGAAGATCTTCGTCGCCACCTCGATGAGCTGCTCCCGCCGCTGCGCCGCCTTGAGTCTTGGCATCCCTTTTTAATACGGGGGCGCCAAGTTAGTTGCAAGTTACTTTGAGGGGTGAGTTATTAATGGTTTCGCGGGCAGTGGCTCAAATGCAAATCATTTTTATCGTTGCGGGTATGGTGCCGAACAAAACCATCGGCTCGAATAATTTCGCCGGCTGCCGATTCCAGCGGGCTTGGTGGGCCCGTTGACGGTCGCAACATCCTTCTCTATCCCCTTGTATCGAACGCATCCCGCAAGCCATAATAACTGGAATGATCGCGCCTCAGCCTCGGGGGACAATTTTCCGTATGCTTTCGCCGCTGCTGGCGATTGCGCTGCTGCTGGCAGCCGCGCCCGGGGCGCATGGTCAGTCGGCGCTGATGAGCGCTGCGTCCTCCACCACCGCGCCCAACGAGCACAAAAATACGCCCCATCTCAAGCTCGAAGCGGTCTTGCACAGCGGCGGCGGTGGTGTTGATCTCAGTTGGGGGTGGACCAACGAACCGCCGGATGTTTCGCAGTACCGAATCGAGCGCAGCACCCACGGCGATAATCAATGGGTCGGCGTTGCCGTCGCACCGGGGGATACCACCGAATGGAACGACCCCCAGATCACCAGCACCAACCTCGTGGACTACCGAATCCGGGCCGTCGATGACAACGGAAACATCATCGACACGACCGATGCCGTCAGCCCCATCAAGAACAACATTCTCAACATCTTCAAGGGCGGCACGGTTACGCTGAAGGATTTTCAGGATTTCAAATTCTGGCAAACATCGGCCAACACCATCGTGCTGGGTGCGCTCACTTTCATCCCCCGGCTGCTCGCCGCGATGATCCTGTTCGCGATGTTCTGGGTGTTTTACCGGGTGATCCGCAGGATCATCCTCGGATCGATGACCCGCGCCCATGTCGATTCCAGCATCCGCGACATGCTGGGCGCCCTGCTGCGGTGGTCGATCCTCGGCTTCGCCCTGGTAATCGCGTGCGATCAGATCGGCATTCAGATCGCGGCATTGCTGACCGGGGTGTCGATCATCGGCCTGGCCATCGGTTTCGCCGCCCAGGAAACGCTCGCCAATTTCATCGCCGGCGTCGTCATTTTCTGGGACAAGCCGTTCAAGGTCGGCGACTGGATCATCATCGACAACATGTTCGGCAAAGTGCTGCGCGTCAGTTTCCGTTCAACGCGGATGCTCAACCTCAACGGCGAGACCATCGTCCTGCCCAACACTTACATGCTGGCCAACCGCGTCGCCAACCACAGCACGCATCCGTTTGTCCGCGTGGAGATCCCCATCGGGATTGCCTACAAGGAATCGATCGATCAGGCCCGCTCGGTGCTCCTGGCGATGGTGCATGGAGATGATCGCATCTGCAAGGACCCACCCCCCAGCGTCGTCGTGGCCGCCTGTGCCGACAGCAGCGTCAATCTGCTGATCTGGCTCTGGATTCACGATGAATCGGTGGAGAAGAACGTCTATTACGAGTACCTGGAAAAGGCCAAGAAGGCCCTGGATGGGGCAAATATCAGCATCCCCTTCCCCCACGTGCAGCTTCTGCTGGAAAACAACCACGTCACCGCAGCCCCCCGCTCCGAAACCGTCCCCGCCCGTGGCTGAAGAAAACCGCGTTCGGCCTAAATTACTGCGACAAATCCCCAAATCTCCCCGAGAAAATCCTTGTCCGACGCCCGCCCAGCACGGTAAACTAAGAGCCAATATTTAGTGAACCCCGCCGGACACTCGGCAGTATATCATTGGTAACGGCTGTACCCACGGCCATTTGCCCGCCAGTTGCAGCCTCCTACAGAAGGTTAACCCAATGGCCAAGCAGCAGAAGAAACTCGGCGAAATCCTCATCGAATGGGGAATCATCCAGACCCGCGAAGTCGCCAAGGCCCTGGAACACGCCAAGTCCAAAGGCCTGCGCATCGGCGAAGCCCTGGTTGATCTTAAGTTGTGCAACGAGGCCAACGTATATAAAGCCCTCGCCCAGCAGCACAACATGGAATATATCGACCTGGACAAGAACTCCGTCCCCCCCAACGCCGTCAATCTGGTTCCCGACGATCTGATGAGGAAATACCTCATCCTCCCGCTGGGTATGGAAAGCGGCCGGCTTCGGCTGGCGATACATGACCCGCTGGATTTCGAGATGCTGGAAGTCCTCCGGTTCCGGCTCAACAAGGATATCCGCACCGTTCTTGCCCCCAGGGGCCGGATCAAGTCCGTCCTGGACGAACTCTTCAACACCAGCGCGACCAACACCATCGACAAGACGATGGACCGCACCATCGACCGGCTGCGCGATTCGATCGATAAATCGCTCGACCGCTCCATGGACAAATCGGTGGACCGATCCATCGACCGTTCCGTTGACCTCAACGGCATGGAGGAAGAAGGCACCGGCAACGACCCGACCCAGGCCCCCATCATCAAGCTTGTGCAGGCTATGATCGGCGAAGCCGTTCGCAACCGGGCCAGCGATATTCATATCGAGCCGATGAAGGATCGCGTGCGCGTTCGCTACCGCATCGACGGTGAATGCGTCGAGCGCGACCGCATTCCGCTTCGCATGAAGGGGCCGCTGATCAGCCGGTTGAAGATCATGGCCGGCATCGACATCGCCGAAAAACGCCTCCCGCAGGACGGACGCATCAAGCTGATGATCGACAAGGTCAACGTCGATTTCCGCGTCAGCACACTCCCGGCGTATCACGGGGAATCGGTCGTGCTGCGTATTCTGCGTCCTGACAGCGTCCGCATCGGCATTCAGAACCTGGGTTTCGAGGAAGAGGACTACAAGCAGTTCCAGAAGATCATCAAGCGGCCTAACGGCATTTTCCTGGTCACCGGCCCGACCGGCTCGGGTAAAACGACGACGCTTTACGGCGCGCTCAACGAACTCAATCGCCCCGACCGCAAAATCATCACCGCCGAGGACCCGGTCGAATACAACTTCATCGGCATCAACCAGTGCCAGGTGCGCGAGAACATCGGCCTCTCTTTTTCCAAGATTCTCCGGGCCATGTTGCGCCAGGCGCCCAATATCATTCTCGTCGGCGAAATCCGCGATAAGGAAGTCGCCGAGGTGGCGATCCAGGCTGCCCTCACCGGTCACCTGGTGTTCAGCACGCTTCACACGAACGATGCGCCGGGCGCGCTGACGCGCCTGATCGACATGGGCGTCAAGCCGTTCCTCGTCGCCAGTTCGGTGCAGGCCGTTCTTGCCCAGCGTCTCATCCGCGCCCTGTGCCCCAAGTGCAAACAGCCGGATAAAGAGCCCGATCCGATGTGGCTCAAGCTCTGCGGGATCAAGATGGACGATCTGAAGGATAAGATTATTTACAAACCGCGCGGGTGCGACTATTGCTCGATGACCGGTTTCCGCGGCCGGGTCGGCATCTTCGAGCTGATGTACATGACCAACGAAATTCGCACGCTCGCCTTCGAACGGGCGCCGACCAACAAGGTCCGCAAAGCGGCCCTCGCCTCGGGGATGAAATCTCTCCTGGCCGATGGCCGCATCAAAGTCCTCTCCGGGGTTACCACGGCCGAGGAAATCGTCAAGGTCGCCCAGGTAGAAGGCATCTCGACGCTTTAAGGCTTAACCGCCGCGCTCGCGCGGCGTTTGTACGGGTATAATCAGTTATGGCCTCCACACTCCAGATCGACCGATTGCTCGAAACCTGCGTCCGCCGCAGCGCCTCCGACCTGCACCTTGCCGTGGGAAAACCGCCCACCCTGCGCCTGCACGGCCATATGCGCGAGCTTCAAACCAAGGTGCTCGAACCCGAAGACACGATGGCGCTCATGAAGAGCGTCACCCCCGAGCGGATCCAGCAGGAATTCGAGGAAACCGGCAGCGGCGACTTCGGCTTTGCCTTCGGCACCGAGGCCCGGTTTCGCGTCTCCGTATTCAAGCAAAAGGGGTTCGCCAGCCTCGTGCTTCGGCGAATTCCCAACAAGCTGCTGACGTTCGAGCAGATCGGCCTGCCCAAAATGGCCGAGCAGATCTGCCGCCGCCCGCGCGGAATTTTCCTCGTCACCGGTCCCACCGGTTCGGGCAAGACCACTACGCTGGCGTGCATGATCAACCACATCAACGAGAATTTCGACCGCCACATTATCACGATGGAAGACCCCATCGAGTATTACCACAATCACAAGAAGTCGATCGTGGTTCAGCGCGAAATCGGCGTGGATGTTCCCAGCTTCTCCGAAGCCCTGCGCCGCGCGCTGCGGCAAGACCCGGACGTCATGCTCGTCGGCGAGATGCGCGACCTGGCGACCATCGGCTCCGCCATCACCGCCGCCGAAACCGGCCACCTGGTGTTCGGCACGCTCCACACCAGCGGCGCTGCCAGCACCATCAACCGCATCATCGACGCCTTCCCCACCGACCAGCAGGAACAGGTGCGCGTCCAGCTCGCCAACAATCTTATCGCGGTGCTTTCGCAGGCCCTGTGCCCGCGCGTGGACACCGATGGCATGGTTGCCGCCTACGAGTTCATGTACGTCACCCCCAGCATTCAGAACCTGATCCGCGAGAATAAGGTCTTCCGCATCGACTCGGAAATCCAGACCGGCAAACGATTCGGAATGCAGTTGCTTGACGATACGCTCTGGGGCCTTTACCAGGCGGGCAAGATCAGCCAGGAAGAAACCATCGACAAGAGCAAAAACCCCGGCCAGATGATGGAGAAATTCACCAAGATCGGACTGGAAGAGGGAAACCCCGCCGACATCACCCGTGTTGAAGAAGGACCCGAAGCCGGTGGAGCGACCCCGGCGCGGCCCAAGCCCGCCGGCGGGGGTGGAACCGGTGGGGCCACCTCCGATGCCGAGCGCCGCGCCCAGATGGAGGCCAACCGCGCCCGAATGGCCGCCATGGCAGCAAAGAAATAAATTTACGGACAAAAGCCGGCGGATGGCCATCCGCCGGCTTTCGAGGACCAAAAGATGTCACAACTTCCTTCCGATCCGAAAAATCCGCAGCAGCCGCCCAAGCCGGTCTCGATGCCGATGCGCCCGATTCCGGTCACGCGCATTCCCGCGCCCGGGTCGGTCCCACCCGCGCCGCCGAGGCCCGCGCCCGCATCCAATGGCAACGGTAACGGTAAACCGCCGCTCGCCCCGCCGAGTGCCGGCCCCACCCCTCCGCCCGGCCCCGGACCCGGCGACAATCCGCCGTCCAACATGCCCATGGCAGGAATGCCGCCGATTTCCGAACTCAAAGGCCGCCCCCTGGGTCGAATCCTCCAGAAAATGGGCCGAGTCACCCGCGAGCAGTACACCCGGGCCCTCAACTTCCAGAAAGAAAAAGGGGGCGCGCTGGGACGAATCCTCATCGACATGGGAGCGATCAAGGAAAACGATCTCAACGTCGCGCTGGCCGCTCAGCAGGGTTATGAAGTGATTAACCTCGAGGGGATCAACGTCGATGCCGCCACCCTCGCGGCTGTGCCAGCGCAGATCGCAACCACCAACAAGGTCCTCCCGCTGTCGTTCGATCCGGCGACCAAGTCGCTGACGGTCGCGATGGCGTCGCACGAAAATTTCCGCGCGTTGGACGATCTCCGCTCCCTGATGCAGTACCAGGTGACCGCGAAGATCGCTTCCGATTCCGAGCAGCTCGAACGCCTGATCGCCAAGTATTACCAGGCGGCCGCCGAGGGAATCGGTGAGATTCTCGGCGAGCTGCAGGCCGATGAATCGCTCAAGGATTTGAAGAACCGCGGCGAGTCGATCGACATCGACAGCCTCGAGGAAGCCGCCAATTCAAACCCCGTTCGCAAGCTCATCAACCTGGTTCTTCTCCAAGCCATCAAGGACAAGGCATCCGACATTCACTTCGAGCCGTTCGAAGGGGAATTCAAGATGCGTTACCGCATCGACGGCGTGCTCTACGAAATGATGCCGCCCCCGGCGCATATCGCCGCCGCCATCAGCAGCCGCATCAAGGTCATGGCGAATCTCGATATCGCCGAGCGCCGCCTGCCGCAGGACGGACGCATCGAGCTGAACGTCAACAACCAGCCGATCGATCTCCGCGTCAGCGTGCTCCCCACGATGTTCGGTGAAAGCGTCGTCATGCGCGTGCTCGACCGCGCCGCCGTCAGCCTCGATCTCGACAAGCTCGGCATGCGGGACGAAGACCTCTCCGTCACCCGCCAGCTCATTCACAAGCCCAACGGCATCGTGATCGTCACCGGCCCCACCGGCTCGGGAAAAACCACCACCCTTTATTCCGCGCTGCGCGAACTCAACGATCCCAGCAGCAAGCTGATCACCGCGGAAGACCCCGTCGAATACGACATCGACGGCATCATCCAATGCCAGATCAAGCCGGAAATCGAGCTGACCTTCGGCCGGATTCTCCGCTCGATGTTGCGTCAGGACCCGGACATTATTCTGGTCGGTGAAATTCGCGACAAGGAAACCGCCGAAATCGCCGTGCAGGCCTCGCTGACCGGCCACCTGGTGTTCAGCACGCTGCACACCAACGACGCCCCCAGCGCGGTCGCGCGTCTGCTCGATCTGGGGCTGGAGCCGTTCCTGGTCACCGCCACCATCGAAGGCATCGTCGCCCAGCGCCTGGTACGAAAGATCTGCCTCAACTGCAAGACCGAATACACCCCCACGCTCGATCAGCTCATGGAGCTGGAGCTTCGCGCCGACGACGTGGTCGGCAAGAAATTCTATTACGGCAAGGGGTGCGCCAACTGCAACAACACCGGCTACAGGGGCCGATTCGGCGTCTACGAAATCATGCTTCTCGACGACGATATGCGCGACATGATCATCCAGCATGCCAGCACGCAGGTCCTGAGAATGGAAGCCAAAAAACGCGGCATGCGCACCCTGCGCTCAGCCGGCCTGATGGCCATCTACGACGGCATCACCAGCATCGAGGAAGTCGTCCGCGAAACGATCGTGGAAGACGCGTAAAGGTTTAGCCGCCCCGCTCACGGGGCGCGTTTTTCACCTCTCCCGAAATTAAATTCATCTCAAGTCCACTCCCGGTCCGATAAACCCAATATCCCGGGCGGTGTCGCACGGGTTCGTATTCCAAGGAGTCAAAAAATGTTCAAAGCCACGATCGCAAAATGGGCCATCGCCGCCGCTCTGGCCGTTCCCGCCGTTCCGCTCATGGGCAGGACCGTTCATCACCGGCTCGTGACACCGGCCGCGCGAACCCATCGCTCGCTTATCGTCAGGCATCATCATCGCCTGGTCACCCGGCATCACCGCAGCCTGACCGCTCATCGCAAGCTGACCACCCGGCATCACCGCCTGGTCCGCAAGACCGGCCTGCGCCGCTCCGAAATGAGCACGACGCCCGCCTTCAAAGTCCACGTGACCAAGATGCCCCCCACGATCGATGGCATCAATACCTGAAGATAAGGATCAACAACCAATCAGCGCCGGCGGCACAGGATGTGCCGCCTTTTTATTTTCGGATTTTCAGCGATTAATTCTGCGGCCCCGGCAGGTTCGCAACGAAATCCGCCAGCTCTTTGCCGCTGGGGCTTGCCGCCGTGCGGACGTAATATCCGCTGGTCGCCACGCCGGCGCACAGGCTCTCTTCCAGGCTTAAGCCCAGCACTCGCCCGACGCAGAACCCCGCGTTGAAATGATCGCCCGCGCCGGTGCTGATCTTCGGCTGCTGCACGAACGGCCCGGCGAAGCTCGCCGATTCCGTCGCCGTTGCCGCCGCCGCCCCCTTGCGCGGGTGAATCACCACGCAGGAAACCCCAAGCTTCTCCCGGATCGCGCCGGCCGTCTTCTCGATCGCCCCCTCGGCATCCGCCGGCACGGGTATCCCCAGAACCTCGGCGATTTCGGACGATTCCTTCAGGTTCAATCCGAGGATCACGCTCAGACTTTTCTGGAATCCGGAAATGATCTTCAACGCCGCCGCGATATCCGCATGCGTCCGTTTCTCCGGATCGGCCAGGTCGATGAACATCGTCCGCTCGGCTTTCGGGCAGTTCGGCAGGATTTCGCTTTGCAGCTTGCTCCAGATTTCCGACATGAACGGCAACATCGTCCAGTTCACCATGCCGATCAGTTTCGAATTGGAAACCAGCCTCACAAGCTCCTCTTTTCCGACGCGCACCAGCATGTTGTCCCAGTTGATGTCTCCCAGCGTCTGGTGCTTGCCGAGCATCAGCTTCCCATCCTCGAACTCCAGCGCATCGGTATGCCCCGGCTCGGCGATGCTGTAAATCTTCGACCGCTTCGCGAAATCCGCGAACACCGGGTGCAGCGTGGGATAGCCCAGGCAGCCGATGTAGGTCACCTTCAATCCCGCCGAGGCCAGCGCGTTGGCCATGATCGGCCCATTGCCGCCGAGTTTTGTCTGCGTCACCAGCAGCTCGTAATTGCTTGATTGCCCCGCCGCGGCGGTGATCTTCCGGCCGAAAACGTCGATGGTTTTCATCGGCTCATACCGCTTCAGATCCAACCGCTTGTCCACGACCGCGATGATCTCATCGACGAACCCATCGAGCCCGATCAGCGCCGGCATCGAGGCCAGTGTTCCGACCGCCGCCGACAGTTTTCGGCCGGCGGATTCACAAATCAGTTGCCGCGTCAGTGCCATGATTTTTTCTTTGAAAAGTGCCCGTTAATACGTGGGAACCCGCTCGGGCCCCTCGGGGAGCACCGGCATCAGCGTATATCCCTGCGGAAGCGACAGCGATTTGTTCACCTGCCACGTCCACGGCGGCGTGACCACAAGCCCGATCGGCAGATAAAAAGTATTCACAATGAAATTCACCGGCTCGAAGATCGCATTACCTTCATACGCCAATTGATCCAGTTGCAGCGGCGTGTACGTCGGCTGGGTCACCACCGCGTCGTTGGCGTAGCCGGTCACCGATACATCCCACTGCCGCTCGGCCATCGCGCCGTCCGTGGTGATCGGCGTGGTATCCAACCGCTCCGGATACGGCGGGCGCGCCTGTGTCGTGAAATGCACCGACTGAAACGACTGGCATCCACCGAGAAGTCCCACCGCCATCGCCGCAATCATCGCGCCAGACGAAGGCTTCAATTTACGGATTGAGAACATGGTCCATATCCTTCTTAAACGCCTGTCCGTGAAAATCCGTCATATTTCCGCCGGAGATATCCTGATCTCCCTGCGGGGAATAATTCATCGGGTCGCCCAGCGCTCGCGTCGTGGGATCGTCTTCCTGCTGCTTCGGTGAAGACGAGCACGCCGAACCGGCAACCAATATTCCCGCCGCCAGTGCTACGATCAACATCCTCATCGCCCTGGACATATACCCCATATCTTAACGACCCTCTGCCGCATATTCGACGGTGTAATTGGGAGATTCCTTGGTGATGGTGATATCGTGCGGATGGCTCTCGGCCATGCTGGCCGCCGACACCCGGCAAAACCGCGCATCCCGCCGAAGCTCGTTGATATCCTTCGTTCCGCAATATCCCATCCCCGCCCGAAGACCGCCGACCATCTGGTACACAAAATCCCCCAGCGACCCCCGGTACGGCACACGCCCCTCGACGCCTTCGGGCACCAACTTGCTCGATTCGCGAACGCTTCCCTGTCCATATCGATCTTTCGACCCGCTGATCATCGCGCCCATGCTTCCCATGCCTCGGTACGTCTTATATCTGCGCCCCTGGTGGATCACCATCTCACCCGGCGATTCATCGAGCCCCGCGAAAAGGCTTCCCATCATCACGCTGCTGGCACCCGCCGCCAAAGCCTTGGTGATATCGCCGCTGTGGCGAATGCCGCCGTCTGCGATCAGTGGCACGCCCGCCACATCGGCGATGCTGGCGACGTTCATGATCGCGGTGATCTGCGGCACGCCGACGCCGCTGATAATTCTCGTCGTGCAGATCGCCCCGGGACCGATGCCGACCTTCACCCCATCGGCGCCGGCGTCGATCAGGTCTTTCGCGCCCGCCGCAGTCGCCACGTTCCCCGCGATCACTTCTATCCCCCACCGCTTTTTGATTGACTTGATGGTGTCGATCACATTCTGGCTATGGCCATGCGCGGTATCGACGACAACCACATCGACATCCGCCGCGATGAGCGCTTCCACGCGGGCCATGTCATGAACACCCGTGGCCGCCCCCACTCGCAAACGCCCGCGGCGATCTTTGCAGGAATTGGGAAACTGGTGCATCTTGTCGATGTCCCGCATCGTGATCAGCCCCATAAGCCGATTGTCGCGGTCCACCAGCAGCAGCTTTTCAACCTTCGCCTTGTACAGAATCCGCTCGGCATCATCGAGCGTTGTATTCTCCGGCGCGGTGATCAGCTTCTCGCGCGTCATCACCTCGCCGATTTTTCGGGAATCATCCTCCTGAAATTTCAAATCACGCCGCGTCATGATGCCGACCAGTTTCGCCGGCTTGGCATTGCCGTTTGCGATGCGGCGGCGCTTGTGCACCTCTTCGGGATCGGCGCCCCCTTCGACGATGGGAATCCCGCTGACGTTGTATTCCCGCATGATCTTGCGCGCCGTCGCCACCGTGGCCGTCGGCGAGAGCGTGATCGGATCGACGATGATCCCGTTTTCGCTGCGCTTGACCTTTTCCACCTCGCGGGCCTGATTTTCAACGGAGAGATTCTTGTGAATGATGCCGATGCCCCCTTCCTGCGCCAGCGCGATCGCCAGCGCGGCTTCGGTCACCGTGTCCATCGGCGCGGAAATCAGCGGGATATTCAGTTCAATTTTGCGCGTCAGGCGTGTGTGGGTATCAGCGTCCGCCGGCACAAATGCGCTTTTGGCGGGGATGAGCAGAACATCATCAAACGTAATGGCGTCGTGGATAATTTTCGGCTGTTCCATGTGACACTGTTACCGCCGAGGTGGGTTTGTGTCAAGAAAAACAGCATCCCCGCAGCCTCAAATCACTTCCGAAATTTTCCCCATCGACACAAACTCAGCCATGTGCCTAAGCTGCGTTTGTTGCTAATGAAAGGACCCTCATGAATATCGCACGTACAACCGCTAAGTTTACAACGCTCAGCCTGTTGGCCATGCTCGCCGCCTGTGAAGTGCGGGTGGCGGGTCCACCGCCGCCTCCTCCGCCGCCGGGGCCTGTGGCCTCGCTCGAGATCGTCGATGAAAACGGCTACCACCACCACGGCTATTGGGACGATCACCACGTCTGGCACGGTGGGTATTACGACGCCAATCATGCCTATCACGACGATCCGCCGGATTGGCATCACTAACGGCATTTCCTCATCAAAGCCCACGGATGGCCATCCGTGGGCTTTTTTCGTTTGCAGACGCCCCTTTGATTCCCGCGCCCCATCGCACTACGATTTTCTCATGCCTCAAACAACTCAACTGACCACCGAACAGATCAACCGCTACAAGCGCCACCTCATCCTGCCGGAAGTCGGAATGCCGGGCCAGCTCAAACTCGTCAATGCCAAGGTCCTCTGCATCGGAACCGGCGGGCTCGGTTCGCCGATTTCACTCTATCTCGCCGCCGCCGGCGTCGGAACCATCGGCCTCGCTGATGTCGATGTCGTCAGCCCCAGCAATCTTCAGCGGCAGATTCTTTTCGGCGTTTCCTCCATCGGAGAGGATAAAGTCAAAGCCGCCGCCAAACGTCTCAAGGACCTCAACCCCGATGTGAACATCATCGAGCACCGAACGATCGTCGACAGCTCCAACGTTCTCGATCTCGTGAAGGATTATGACATCGTCATCGACGGCACCGACAATTTCCCAACCCGCTACTGCGTCAACGACGCCTGCGTGATCCTCAAGAAGCCCAACGTTTACGGATCGATCTTCCGCTTCGAGGGAATGCTCACCGTTTTCGCGCCGCATCTGCCCAACCCCGAACGGCCCGGCGAACGCGGGCCGTGCTATCGCTGCATGTATCCCGAACCGCCCGATCCCGGCTCCGTTCCAAGCTGTGCCGAAGGCGGCGTCGTCGGCGTGCTGCCGGGAATCATCGGAACGCTGCAGGCCAACGAAGTCATCAAGCTGATCCTCGGCGTCGGTCGCCCCGCCATCGGACGATTAACCACCTTCAGCGCCCTTGATCTGGAATTCAAGACGTTCAAGCTGCGGCGCGATCCCGCCTGCCCGGTCTGCGGCGATCATCCCACCATCACCAAGCCGATCGACTATGAGGAATTCTGCGGTGTCCCCGCGCTCGATCCTCAAAGCCTTGCCGAAACCGAAGCCGAAGTGAAACGCACCAAATCCCCAGGAAACAATATGCCCAAACCCGATCCATCCCTCGATTCCCGCGGCCTTCCCCCCAATTATCCCTTCAAATCCGATTGGGAAGTCACCCCGCGCGAAGTGAAATCACTGTTGGATAATAAATCGGACTTCATGTTCATCGACTGCCGGTTGCCCAGCGAGCAGGCGATCACTTCCATCTCGGGCGCAACGCTGATCCCCGTCCAGGAATTGCCCAAGCGCATCGGCGAGCTGAAAGGCCACGAGAGCGAAAAGATCATCGTCCACTGCAAGAGCGGCGGCCGCTCGATGCAGTTCACGCAGATCCTCCGCCAGCAGGGATTCAAGAACGTGAAAAGCATGGCAGGCGGAATTCTGCTGTGGAACAAGGACATCAATCCCGACGGCCCGCAATATTAAGCGCCCGCTTTCCCCATAGACTTTCGCCCGCCAATCGCCACAATACCCTCCCACAAGCAAAGGAGAACCAATGGCAGAGGACATTCCCACGATTCAATCTGAAAGTTCCAACCCGTCCGTGCAGGTCCTGCTCGATGAACGGGAGCTTCGGCAGATTTACAGCAATTCCTATCGAATCCACGCCACCAACGATGAGGTGATTATCGATCTCGGGTTCAACATGCCCAACCCCAACCCGCAGACGGGCCAACAGCAACTGCTCCTGAAAATCACCGACCGCGTGGTGATGTCCTACATGAACGCCAAGCGTCTTTCGCAGTCGATGGGCCAGTTGATCAAGCGCTACGAACAGCAATTCGGCGAACTCGTCCCTCCGGGACAGCGCAGCCGCTGAAAGTGGCACGGGCGTCCCGCCTGGGGCATTAGTTCACCCCGCCAGCCGCGCCGCGCCCTCCGCGCGGCCGCTGACCAGATCGCCTAATTTCTCCGCGGTGATCGGCTGGTTTCCGATCTGCCGCACTTCCATCGCCGCCGCCAGCGATCCCAGATATGCCGCCGCGTGCAGCGATCCGCCGCACGCCAGCGCCAAGCTCGCGGTCGCCAGCAGCGCATCTCCGCAGCCCAGCGCATCGACCACCCGGCTGGATAGCGCCGGTAGATATTCACTGGCGAGCCGCCCGCCGATTTCCGGCTGGCAGAACGTCACCAGCCCTTGTTTTCCCAGCGTGATAATCGCCTGTTTCGCCGCGGTTTCCCCCAGCAGCCGCCAGACCAGCGCCCCAAGCCCGCTGGAAAAATCGTGCAGCGTTTCCCGCACCTCACGTTCCGTCGGACAGAGCAAATCCACCGATTGGAACCGCAGCAGGCTGCTTTGCCGTCCGCTCACATCCGCGGTAATGATCGGCACCGCCTTGCGCACCTCGGGCATGATCCGATCCAGCAGCGATTCGGTGATGAGCCCATATCCAAAATCCGCGAACACCACCGCCGCCGCCCCTTGGGCCGCGGCCAGAATCTTCTCCGCCACCATCTTCTCGCAGCGCGAATCCAGGGGATCGGCCGTTCCCTGATCCACCTTCAGCAGCTTGGTCTGCTCGGCGAGATACCGGCTCTTGCAGACGATCTCGCGTCGATGTCCGGAAGATTCGACCGCAATTCCGGCCCCGCGAAGGCGAAGCTCCGTCTCGCGCGAAACATGATCGCCGCCCATTCCCGTCACCAGCGTCGCCTGCGCGCCCAGGCCCGACAGATGCAGCGCGATCACCGCCGCACCGCCGTCGTAATCGCGGCTCTGCAGTTGTCGCAGCGCCATCATCGGCCCTTCGCCCGCAACGCCGGTCGCGTCGCAGAAGTGATATCGATCCAGAATATAATCCCCGACGACAACGACCTTCCGGCCGCGAAAGCTGTCGATCAATCGGTGCAGCGATCCGCCGCCCAGATCAAATTTCCGCCTGAAGCGCGCGACCTTTTCGTCCTCGATCGCTTCCTTTGAGTCCATGGAATTGATCAGCGCGCTGGACGAATAAACCACGTCGCCGCTGGAAAAAACCACCCGGCCGCCGTGCTGAATCACCGCGTCGCGCTCGGCCAAAAAACGCGGATCGTGATTCAGCTCATATTCCTTCCCCTTCACGTACACATCCGGCTGAATTTTCTCCAGCAGTTCCACGGCTGTGGATTCGGGATTCACATACACCCAGTCAACGCATTCCAAGGCGGCCAGGCTCATGGCCCGCAGATCATCGGGAATGAGCGGTCGATTCACGCCTTTGTTTACCTGCGAATCCGCGCTCACGGTAACCAGCAGCTCATCCCCAAGCGACCGGGCGTATTGCAGATGCTGGATATGCCCGGGATGCACGATGTCAAAACATCCGTGGCAATGGACGAGCGCCTTCCCCGCGTCGCGGGCGCGCTGGCGCACTTCCAGCAGGGAAGCGAGCGTGCAAATCTTCCGGTTTGACGCCATTTGGATGATTATCGGACGGTCGCCGCGCGAAACTACACCCATTTCGGTTGGTTCTAAACCCCCATGCCTGCGCGGTCCGATAAGACCAGAAACGATGAAACTCAGCTATTACCTGCCGCGCCCCGACTCTCTTCCGATCAGCCTGGCGGAGATTACGCCGCTGGATCCCGACCAGTGGGAAATCCAGTCCACGGAATCCGCCTGCACCGGAAAATATCTGCTTGCGCTGACGGAAAACGTTTATCCCGCGGACTGGAGCGCGATCGCTGCGATGATGGCACACCTGGAGAGCAGCCCCGACCTGGCGGCCGTGGTCGCCGGCGCGGGGCCGGCCAATCGTCCGCCTCTTCCCGCGCTGATCCGAACCGGCGCAACCCTCTTCCGCAAAGCGGTCCTGGACCGTATCGGCGGCCTGTCGCGGCTTCTGCGACCGGCGGCGGATTACGATCTCACCTTCCGCATCCTCGCCGCCGGATCGCGCATCGACCATCGCGAGGACATTCAGTTTCAGCCGAGCACAACGGAAGTTTCAGACAAAACCCCCGGCATCGAGGAAACCGCCTGCCTGCTGGCGGTGGCGCGCAAATTCCTGCCGGAAAATCTCGCCCAGATTTACTGGGAAGACTGGTGCGCCCGCTACAAAGCGCTGGCCGCCCACGCGGGCCAGAAAAAGGCCAGGCATGGCGCGCCGCTGCTGGCCAAGTGGATTGCGATGCGTCAGCCGCTGGCGTCGCAGGATCCCGTTCCCGCATCGGTCGTCGAATCGGTGCTGAATCTTCGCCGCCATGCGGCCGTGATCGGCGACTGGGCGCGGCGATCGAGCGTCTGGCGCGTCATCCTCGCGGATTTTTCCGATAATATCTGGGCGACTTACAACGCCTGCCGGTCCAGCGGTCTGCAGATGCGCTGCATCGCCGACAACCACCCCGCCTTTACCGACATGAAATATCGCGACCTCCCGATCGTCCCCGCCAACCGCGCCTTCGAAGGGGGCGGAATCGACGGCGTGATTCTCACCACCACCGATCCCGCCAAAATTGAATTCAACTTCAAATCTCTCCGCAACTATTTTCACGGCCCGATCCTGCGGCTATGCCAGGGCCCGCGCGAGGCCACTCACGCGCAGGCAACGGCTGCTTAAGTTTCACGTTGAGCCGCCGGGCTTGCCCGGCGCGTTTTCATTTTCCCACTGAAACCAGGTTCGCCCCCGATTTTTTCGCCAGTGCAGCCGCGGCTTTTTTCAAAGTCTCGGCCATATCGGTTTTTTCCCAGGAGAAACCGCCGTCTTTGCCGGGAGTGCGGCCGAAATGGCCGTGCCGGGCGGTTTGCTTGTAAATCGGGCGCAGCAGATCGAGATGCTTGATGATGCCGCGCGGCGTCAGCGAGAAATGCTCCTTGATCAACTCCGCGATCTGATCTTCGGGAAGCAGCGCCGTCTCTTCCGTGGTGACGGTGACAGACACCGGCTTGGCGACGCCGATGGCGTAGGCAAGCTGCACCTCCGCGCTTTTGGCGAGTCCGGCGGCGACGATGTTCTTGGCGATATAGCGCGCCATGTAGCAGGCGCTGCGATCGACCTTGGAAGGATCCTTACCGCTGAACGCCCCGCCGCCGTGGGCGCCGCGACCGCCGTAGCTATCCACGATAATTTTTCGGCCGGTCAGACCCGTGTCGCCATTGGGCCCGCCGACAACGAACTTTCCGGTTGGATTGATGTGGAAGATGATGTCGTTGTTCCAGAGATGCTTGGGAATGACGGGCTTGATCACTTTTTCGATGATCTGATCCATCGCCCTTTTGCTAACTCGATCATTGGCTTTGTCGAGCACGGATTCATCGTGCTGAGTGGAAACGACCACGGTGTGAACGCCGATGGGCCGCTCATCTTCATACGCAATCGTCACCTGGCTTTTGCCATCGGGACGAAGCCAGGAAAGCTCGCCGCTGAAACGAACCTCGGCCAATCGCTCGACGATACGGTGAGCGAGATGGATCGGCAGCGGCATCAACTCGGGCGTTTCATCGCAGGCATAGCCGAACATCAGGCCCTGGTCGCCCGCGCCCTGTTCCTTGGAATCATCATCCGCACGATCGACACCCCGGGCAATATCCGGCGATTGGGAATGGATCGCGGTGAGAACGCCGCAGCTTTGATAATCAAACCCAATTTCCGGATGAGTATATCCGATTTCCTTGATGGTCTGCCGGGCAACCTGTGCGGCATCGACGTAGGCGGAGGTCGTCACCTCGCCCGCGAGCACCACCTGGCCGGTGGTCACCAGCGTTTCGCAGGCCACGCGGCTCTTGGGGTCCTGGGCAAGAATCGCATCCAGCACCGCATCGCTGATCTGATCCGCCACCTTGTCGGGATGGCCCATCGTGACGGATTCACTGGTGAACAAATGACGTTTTCTGCGAAATTCCGGGGTCATCAGACTACTCCAATCGGCAAATACCGGGGGATAAATTGAGGGTTAAAACTCTACAGGGGCGACTTGGCGGAGGCAAGGGACGGGGATTGATAACAATCGATCAGTTTCACGTTTAGCGGCCGCACCTTGCTCGGCGCGCCCCGCAAGCGGGGCCGCTAAACTTGGGGATGGATCGACGTGGCTGATTTTGTTCATTCAAACAAATCCGGTTGCCGGGAATCCTGCACCTGCGATTCCATTTCCCCATCGGCGAAGCGCGTCAGAATACGGTCGCCGGGTTGAGCGGATTTTCCGCTGCGGAGAATTTCGCCGGTCTTTTTCATCGTGGTGATGGTATATCCCCTACCCAAAACACCCTGCGGGGAGAGCGCTTCCAATTGCCGGGAGATCGCTTCCAATCGCGTCGCTGGAATTTGCACGAGCTGTTTCCCGGCGATGAAAATCCTGGGCTCGATGGCGGCGATGCGGTCGCGATAGCGCATCATTCGCCCGCTCAGCGCCAGCGTCATCGATTTGCCCCGGTCATCGAGAAGCTGGCGCAGCAGTTGGATTCGATCCATCGGCCGGCGGAAAAATTCGTGGCGAACGACCGCTTCCAGCCGGCTCCGGCAATCGACGCCGATCTGACGCACGACGTTGCGCAAGCGCACTTCCGATTGCGCCACCGAATCAGCGGCTCGCTTCCAGTTCTGGGCGACAACCTGCGCGGCCTCGGTGGGCGTGTGAGCGTGATAGTCAGCGGTGAGATCGCTGATCGTGCAGTCGATCTCATGGCCGATGCCGGTCACGATGGGAATCCTCGAAGCGGCGATCGCCCGCGCGACGGATTCCTCGTTGAAGGCCCATAAATCCTCCAGCGATCCACCGCCGCGGGAAAGCAGAATCACATCCACACCGCCGACGTCCGCGCCGCGGCGATTCAGGTGCGCGATGGCGTCGGCGATTTTCGCGCCGCTGCCGTCGCCTTGCACGGGGACGTGGTAAACCATCAGCTCCAGCCAGGGAAAATTCTTCAGCACCTTGAGCATGTCCTGAAGCGCGGCCGTGGCCCGGCTGGTGACCATCGCGATCCTTCGGGGATATTTGGGAATCGGCTTTTTCCGCTCCGGATCGAAAAGCCCCTCGGCCGCCAGCCTGGCTTGCAGTTGCCGAAACGCCAGCTCCAGCGCGCCGCGCCCCGCGGGCTCGAGCCGCTGCACCGTGAGCTGATATCTTCCCTGCGGCGCGTAAAGCGTCACGCGGCCGGTGGCGATCACCTCCAGCCCATCTTCCAACTGGAAGCGGAGGCGCGAGGCGTTATCGCGCCACATCACGCAATTGATGCACGCGCCCGCATCCTTCATCGTGAAATAAAGATGTCCCGATGCCTGCCGATCGCTGACATTGCTGACTTCACCGCGAACGGTCACCGTGCCGGGCACCCCCGCCTTGATGGCCTGGTCGATAACGGCGGTCAATTGCGACACCGTCATCGCATCGCCGGCGGGCGGCGCAGCGGCGGATTTTCGAGCGGTGACTTTCTCCCGAAATTCAAAGAAACTTTCCGCCATAGGCTAATCAGGGCATGGATAAATCGACGTGTCAAGTTTAGCCGCACCACTTGTGGGGCGCGTCTTTTTTTAGACAAACCCGTCCCTTTGCCGGATCATTCCCAAAGAAAGGCCGCATGTTGGCACTCCCGTCGGAGGATTTCGATCAGTTTGTTGCTCGCCGGCGCGGGGATTGGCTCCGCGTGGCGATGGGAATCCTGCGCAATCCGGCCGATGCCGAAGATGTGGTGCAGGACACACTGGTGGCGGTCTGGCGGCACTGGCAGTCAGCGTCGCTGCGGAATCCGGATGGATACGTCGCCCGGGCGGTGACGATCAACGCCCTGCGGCGGCGCTCGCGCCGCAAGACACTGGCGCCGCTCGATGCGGCCGCCGAGCAGAGCGCGCCGCCGCCGGCCGATCTGCCGATGGACCCGCTGGAGCTGGAACGCGCCATTTCGGCGCTTTCGCCGGCCCAGCAGGCGGTGGTGCGGGCGAAATATTATGTCGGATTGACGTTCACCCAGATCGGCAGAAATCTATCGATCTCATCGAACACCGCCGCCAGCCGATGCCGATACGCGCTGGCAGCCCTGCGAAAACGAATGAAGGCCTCCGAGAAAAAATAATTGTGAAAAAGGAGCATTGCCATGAATGAGAACGAACAGGAATGCGTGGAATTCGCCAGCAAGTCGAGCGCGCTGCCGGGCGCGATTTCAGGCGCAGTCATCGGAGTCGGCGTTCCAGCGGTCACGTTGCTGTTCGGCAAGACGCTGGCGCCGAGCATTCAAATGACGATCTCCCTGGTGGGCGTCGGCGTCGGCGGCCTGATCGCTCTGACCGCGACGTTTTTCAGCCTGGTGATTCCATCGAAGGTCAATGGATACGGCGGTGGCTGCTCGTGCGGAAAGACGGGCGATTCACAATCGGCCGGCAGTTACCGCCAGACGCAGACGCTGTGAATCATCGCGTCAGTTCCGCCAGCAGGCGGAACTTCAACTCGTAATGCTCGTAGGCGGTTTCGTGCTTGTGGTAGGGGTAGGCTTCCATCTGCTTTTCAGCGGTGATGTGGTTGTAGGCGGCGTAGATCGTGCTGGGGGCGCAGACATCATCCCACAGCCCGTTGGATACAATCGTGCGGCAGGTGATCCACGGGGCGAGATTCATGCAATCGAAATAGCTGAGCGTGCGGATCACCTGTTCGTAAAGATGCGGGAACGATCTGAGAAAACCGATAATTTCCGGATACGGCCCGTTCGGAGTGATATCGATTGAGCGGCGAAAATCGCACAGAAAAGGAATGTCGGGAAGCGCCAGCCTCACTTTTCGGGAGAGAGCCGCGACGGCCAGGGATAGTCCGCCGCCCTGGCTTCCGCCGGTGACGGCGAGGCGCGCCGAATTGACTTCCTCGCGGCGCGACAGCACTTCCAAAGCCCGCACCGCATCGGTGTAGGTATAACGGTAATAGTACGACCAGGGATCGCGAATCCCGGCGGTCATCCAGCCGGCATGATGTCCCTCGGGATAAACCGCCGCATCCTGCGACTGGCCGTTCTGCCCGCGGCAATCCATGCTGAGAACGCAGATTCCCTGCGAAGCGATGGCGATCAAATCCAGCGGTCGCGCCGCCCTGCCGCTGTAGCCGTGATAGACGCAAACGCCCGGAAATTTCCCGCGTGAATCCGGCCGGACATACCACCCCGCCAGCCGCCCGCCGCCGAAACCATCGAAGCGCAGCGCAAAACATTCCAGCCCCCGCGCCGGCAAATCGTACGGGATCAGCTCTGGATTCAGCGGCTGCTTTTCGGAAGCCGCCAGCGTTCTTTCCCAGAACGATTCGAAATCCTCCTGGCGGTACAGCGACGGCTTGTACTGCCGAAGTTGCTCCAGCGGCATATCGATGGAAGGCATGAGGGTTTAATTACCGGCGGGGGAGAATGAGTGCAAGTCACATGGCGAGTACGCGTACCTGCCAGATGCTGAGAAACATCGCCGCCACCCGGAATCGTCCATCGCTGATGCGCGTGCAGCGCATCACGCGGCAGCGGAGCTGGACCGATTTGGCGCCCCCCTCGGCGTTGATGGGAAGGGTGATGACCATGCTCGAAAACGGCATGAACGCGCGGTACGCGGTGTAGCCGATGGTTTCAGTGGAGATGTCGTTGAGGTTCACGGCAAGGGGATCTTCCAGCAGGTCGCCGTGAAGGGGATAAACCGTGGCCCTGACCCGCAGGGACACCCGCCCGACCGCCCGTTTGTGGCCCGATCCCTCGAACTGGGCAACGGGCTTTCCAATGATCCGCTGCAGGAGTGGGATGGGCAACCGCATGGGGAACCTCAGCTTCTATATCGGAATGCGGCTGGGGTAACTGCATGGCAAGTGGGGCTGACTGATGAACCGCGGGGCCGGGAAAACCGTAAATTTCTTGACCTGGGCGACTCAAAGGCGGTAAATTACGCGAAGGTCCTGACGGACGGCGGAAAACCCTACCTTTTCCCAAACCTGGCGGGCATGAATCGCCGGTTTTGAGTGACTGATGCATCATTCGCCGTTTCGATGATTTTGGAGGTTTTGTATGCCAGCGGTCGGCCCACAAGGCTCGCGGGGCGGTCTCATTGCCGCCGTCGTTGTTTTCACCATCCTTTTCGTGACGGCCACGATCTTCGCGATTTATTTCGGCGTAGACGACAACAAGAAGACCGATGCGCTGCAAACCCAGATGGATCGCACCAAGCTGATCTATTCCGCGACTGATACCACACTGCCCCGATTTTCAGAGTTGTCGCACAAGCCGGGGACGATTTTAAGTTCGGCGTTTCATGATTCGCAGGCCCTGGCCGACACCATCGCGGGCAAAAACGACCTGTTCAAAAAGACGCCCGAACTCGCCAGCCAGCAGGCCAGCGATGCCCTGACGCAAGCCGCCACGCAACTGCCCAATCTGAATATCTCGCCCGATATGCCGCTGATTTCCGTGATCAACAAGCTGGTCTCCTACACGAAGGAGCAGCAATACCAGAACACGGAACTTCGCAAGGAGCAGACGCAGGCGGCCGGCGACGCGGCGCAGCAAATCGCCTCGGAACAGGAAATCGCACAAAAAGCAGAGGCCGATGCCGACACCAACGCCAAGGCCAAAGCCGATGCGCTGGCGCAGGTGCAGGCGGCGGAAGTGCATTATCAGGCGCTGGCCCAGCAGATGTCGGCGTCGATCGACCGCGATCACCAGCAGATGAACGCCCAGCTTCAGAAGGTGCAGACCTCGATGGAGGAAAAGGACCGCGAGCTGGTTCAGTCACAGCGCACGGCGCAGGAACTCAGCGACAAGCTCGCCCGCAAGCGCGTTTCACCGCTCGATCCGCTGCTGTCGGCGGGCGATGGATATATCGAATCGGTCCCCTCGGATGACATCGTTTACATCAACCTCGGCTCGGGCGACCACGTCGTGCCGGGCATGACCTTCGAGGTGTACAATCGCCGCGAAGGCATTCCCAAGCAGGATGACCTGCTCGCGGAGGATGACATGCCCGTCGGCATCGGGTCAATCCAGGTGGAGCAGATTCTCAGCGGCGTCAGCGAATGCCGGGTCGTCAAAACCGAAATCGGCCAGCACATCAGCGTGGGCGATCTGATCGCCAACCTGGTCTATGATCGCAACACCAAATACAACTTCGTGGTCTACGGTGATTTTGATCTGGCCCAGACCGGTAAGCCCAAGCCCGCCGATGCCGCGGCCGATAACCAGAAAATTAAAGCCCTCATCTCCGAATGGGGCGGTCACATTCAGAACCAAATCAACGTCGACACCGATTTCGTGGTGATGGGATTGGTGCCAAAAGTGGACACGTTCAGCGAAGACGAGCTGCAGGACCCGCTCAACAAGCAAATTCTTGACGATGAGCAACAGGCCTTCGATAAATATCAGGCGGTTCTCGAGCAGGCCGAAAAACTGAACATCCCCATCATGAACCAGAACCGATTCCTCTATTTCTGCGGCTACTACAACAACGCTCAGCAGTAAAAACCGACGGATGGCCATCCGTCGGAATCCGTCGGCGCAGCGCAAATCTTGCGCAACGCTAACTCCCCCGCCCGTGCTAACTTCTCACGCCCCCGACTGAAAAGGTCGATGTTTCCATGAGTTGAAGGCAGGCGCCGCAGGTGCAACCGCACCCATCGTCTATCTTCTCTGTTGACGCGAGTGGCCGGACGGCTAGTATCCGGCAGGCGGGAATTTCCCGTGTATTCTCGGACGTTGATGTCAAAAGACAGGAAATTGCCCCAGATGAGTATCACCGCAACGACCATGGAACCTGTCCGGCCGTCGATCGTTTCTGAGCCGGCCCCGGAGTCAACGGCTGAATTCGAGATCCGCCCCAGCCGGGGCTGGATCGCGATCGATTTCAAGGAACTCCTCCACTACCGAGAACTGCTCTATTTCCTCACGTGGCGCGATGTGAAGGTCCGCTACAAGCAGACCACCCTGGGCTTCGCCTGGGCGATCATCCAGCCGCTGATGAGCGTGCTCATTTTCACGGTGATCTTCGGCAGCCTCGCCGGTTTCGACAGCAAGGTGCCCGATGAACTCAAAGCCCGCCACATCCCCTACACGCTGTTCAGCTATGCCGGCGTGCTTCCGTGGATGCTGTTCGCGGTGGGAGTCGGCTCGGGCGGAAATTCGCTGGTCAGCCAGCAGAACCTTCTGACCAAAGTCTATTTCCCGCGGCTGTTCGTTCCGGCATCGATCATCGGCGCGGCGCTGGTGGATACGCTGATTTCGCTGGGCGTCTTTTTTACCCTGATGATCGGTTATCGCCTTGCTCCCCATTCGCAGCTTGTGCTTCCATCCTGGCAGCTCATTTTCCTTCCCTTCCTGCTGCTATTGACGAGCCTTGCGGGGATGGGAATGGCATTCACCTTTTCCTCGCTCACGGTCAGCTACCGCGATTTCCGGTTCCTGATTCCGTTCATGGTTTCGACCTGGCAGTATGTGAGCCCGGTTGGATATCCGATCCATTCCATCAACTACCCCTGGATCAACTGGCTGCTGCCGCTGAACCCGATGTATGGAATCATCAACGGCTTCCGCTCGGCGCTGCTGGGACAGCACTGGGACATCGGCGCGCTGCTGATGTCGATCGTCGAAGTCGCGGCCGTGCTCACCTTTGGCATGTATTATTTCAAGCGCACCGAGCGGCGATTCGCGGACATCGCCTGAGATCTGTTTTTTCAGGAAAGCGATTCAAATGTCAGCGGCAATCTCCATCAACGGCATCAGCAAGTGCTACAACATCGGCCTGCGCTTCCAGCCGTACGACACGCTGCGCGACACGATCATGCAGACGCTGAAAAATCCGTTCAGGCGGTTTGCGGAGATGCGCAAGCGCGGCAACGAATTCTGGGCCCTGAAGGATGTCTCGTTTGATGTGAACAAGGGCGAGGTGATCGGCATCATCGGCCGCAACGGCGCGGGGAAATCGACGCTGCTCAAAATCCTCAGCCGCATCACCGAGCCCACCGAGGGCTTCGCCAAAATCCGCGGGCGCGTCGCCTCGCTGCTGGAAGTCGGCACGGGGTTTCATCCCGAGCTGACCGGACGCGAAAACGTCTATCTCAACGGCGCGATCCTCGGCATGCACCGCACGGAAATCACCCGGAAATTCGACGAGATCGTCGCTTTCGCGGAAACCGAAAAATTCCTCGACACCCCAGTGAAATATTATTCCAGCGGCATGTACGTGCGGCTGGCGTTCGCCGTCGCGGCGCATCTGGAACCGGAAATCCTCATCGTCGATGAAGTGCTCGCCGTCGGCGACCAGGAATTCCAGAAGAAATGCATGGGGCGCATCCAGCAGGTGGCCTCGGGAGACGGGCGCACCGTGCTGTTCGTGAGCCACAACATCGCAACCGTGCGCAAGCTCTGCGACCGGGCGGTGTATCTCCGCGGCGGCAAGGTGATGAACATCGGTCCCTCGGAAGATATCGTCGCCGAATATCTCAACAGCCAGGTCGGCGCTGATGAAAAAAATCTCCTGGCCCGCCCCCGCTTCCCGGGAATCACGCCGGCGATTGCGGGCTTCACCTGCTCTCCGGGCCAGGGGGCCGATCACCTGGTCTCTGGGAGCGCCGCGACATTTGAAGTCGAGATGGACATCACCGAGCCCATCGCCAATGCCGCCGTCACCATCATGTTCAACAGCGATCAGGGATATCGCATCCTGGCTTACAGCTCGCGCTGCGAAGAGGGCCGGATGCAGCTCCCGCGCGGCAAGCATGTCATGAAGTGCCATGTCGACGCGCTTCCGCTGCTGGAAGGGCGGTACATGGTCGACCTGGAAATCTGGGGCGGCGACCGCGAGGCGGACTATGTCGAGCATGCCGCCGTCATGGACGTCGGTCCCGGGGATTTCTTCGGTCGCCCCGAAACGCTTTTGCGCCTCGAAGGCCGCGTATTGTGCCGGTCGAATTGGAATTTCGAGCCGTTATGAAGATCAATTTTGTCCTCGCCAATGCTGATATGAGTGGTGGAGTGCGCGTGGTCGCAAGCCTGGCGCGTGAGCTGGCGGCGCGCGGCCATGACGTGCGAGCGTTTTCCACACCCATGGCGCCCCCCAGCCTTCGCAAGACTGTGCGGCGTTTGTTGCGGGGTCGCGGCTGGCCCAAGCGAATGATTGGACCGCGCCCTTCCTTTTTTGACGGAACCGGGATCCCCCTCACCGTGCTGCCAAGGTTCCGCCCGATTATGGATCGTGATTTGCCCGATGCTGACGTCGTCGTTGCCACATGGTGGGAGACCGCCCCCTGGGTCTCGCGGCTTTCACCTTCCAAGGGCGCCAAGGCATTTCTCATCCAGCATTACGAAACATGGGGCGGCAACCCCAGGGGAGTGGATGCGGCCTGGCGGTTGCCCCTCCATAAGATCGTCATCTCCCAATGGCTCGCCGATCTCGCGAAAAATGCATTTGGCGACTCTGATTATTCCATGGCGCGATATGGCGTCGATATGAACCTGTTCAACGCCCCGCCGCGCGGCCGCCAGGAGCGGCCCACCGTCGGGTTCCTGTACAGCCATACCTGGTTCAAGGGATGCGATGTCACCCTCAAGGCGCTGGAGATTGCCCGGCAGCAGATACCCGATCTTCATGTGATCACCTTCGGGCTGCACAAGCTGGTCAACTGGCTCCCACTTCCTCCCGGCTCGGAATACACATTCAACCCGCCGCAGCAATCAATCAAGGACATTTATGCCCGCTGCGATGTGTGGCTTTGCGGCAGTCGTGCCGAGGGCTTTCATATGCCCCCCATGGAAGCGATGGCCTGCCGGTGTCCCGTCGTTTCGACGCGGATCGGAGGGCCAATGGACATGGTTCAGGAGGGCCAGA